>WNFJ01644190.1_pt5 | contig 22238 bp, 16 predicted proteins | sample 5400461 | NCBI WGS metagenome assembly WNFJ01 (sample SAMN13153349, study PRJNA577476) | soil metagenome | isolation source: 115 cm saprolite on Douglas fir-dominated hillslope | place: USA:California | collected 2013-09-17
CATCCCCTCCTGATTGTACGTGGGAGACATTTGCCAGGTCTGCGCCGTGCCTCCGTTGACGGTCAAGCTGATCGTGTTTCCGGAGGAGAGCTCAATCACGTAGCTCCACTTCGTGCTGAGCGGCACGTTGGTGATCGGATGCCGGATCCCGTTGCCGCCAGCGGGCGACTGCTCGATCATCAGTTCGATGGCGCCGCTGGCGAAGTAAAAAAGCTCGAGCAGCGGCTTCGTTGACGACGGGCTTCCTTGGCCGATGTGGATCTGTCCGACCGCGACATGATCCGGAATGGCTGTCGCCTTGACTGTCGCGCTAAGCCTGTGGGTACCGGACGTAGTAGACCAATTGGCCGCCGATCCCTTCGGGTCCATTTCACGAAGCTCGGAGCGCGAATAGCTCGAATTCGCCGTTGTGGCTCCATTCTCCGGATCCCAGAATGACATCGAGCCATCGGTGGGGTCGGTGAAGAAGTATTTGTCCTGAAATCCGTTCGGTCCCACAAGCTGCGACGGCGGGATGGTGGTGGGCGCGCCGACTGGTTCTTGGAGCTCCCAAACCGAAAGATCGAAGTTGCCGCCAGGGGCGAGCTTCGGGTCGAGGGCGCCGCTCATGTGAGGAGGCCCCGAATCGGTTTGGCCGCCGCCGCTGTCTGCGCCGGACCCGTTGGGGACTCCGCTGTCGAGCGCCCCCATGTCTCCACTTCCGCCGCTCCCAGAGGACGGACCGCCGCTCGACGAGCTGGCGCTCGACGAGTCGCCGCTTAGCGAGCCGCTGCCCGACGAGCTGGCGCTCGACGAGCCACCGCCCGAGGAGCTGGCACCCGACGAGCCATCGCCCGGCGAGCTGGACCCCGACGAGTTGCCGCCGGGGGAGCTACCGCTCGAAGAGCTACCCATTGGCAAGTTGGAGTTGGGGTCTGGGTTGCTGTTTCCACATGCAACCGCAAGACAGAGCCAAGCCGCGGCGGCGCACGCGTGGAACCCGCGGCTCGAAATCCCGTTGGAAATGTGTGACATCATGCGTGATCCTGGGTTCTGCCTGAGGGTTGTCCGTTCCGGACGCGTATCAGCAGCAAGCGTGCCCGCAGCGGTGCTGGCCGCCCGGGTCCAGGGACCGCGAAAACACGGTCATTTCGCACTTCGCGTGAGCCCGCGTCGGTCGCTGCCGGCAGAAGCAGAACATCGCCCCGACGTGTGTCACGGCCGTTCGTCACGGTCGTGCTGCCTGAGGCGCTCCGCGATGGTGCGACAGCGTCGGAAAAGTCTCTCCGGATCGCACGGCGGCCCTCGTCGCTTGACGTCGCAAGACGGGTCGGCTTTGGGTGTCCCTGTGAGCCACATTCATTTCATCGGCGGAGAGAAGGGAGGCGTCGGCAAGAGCCTCGTCGCCCGCGTTCTGTCCCAATGGTTTATCGACCGCTCGGAGCCGTTCGCAGCGCTTGACGCGGACACGTCGCATCGGACGCTCCTTCGCTCTTATGGGAGCTACTCCCAGCCCGTTGATCTCGACAACTTCTTGAGCGCAGACGAAATCGCCAATCGGGCGCTTGCCGCCGACCGGTCGGTAGTGGTCGACCTTCCCGCGCAGAGCAGTCGCGCCTTGGAGCGCTGGATGCAAAGCGTGGATCTCGTCCGGTTCTGCCGTGACGCGGGGATTCGCCTCACCCTCTGGCATGTGACGGATGGAACGTTCGACTCGGTGCGCGACCTGGAGCGGTCCCTAGAGGTCTGGGCGGAATCCTTCTCGTTTGTCCTTGCCAAGAATCATGGCCGATGCAAGGACTTCAGCTTGTTCGACGAAAGCGATGCCCGCCGCCGTTTGGAGGTCCTGGGAGGCCGCATTGTCGACGTGCCCGAGCTCGATGCGGCCGCGATGGCACGAATCGACCGGACATGCGTGAGCCTATGGGCCGCGGTAAACGGAGCGGAAGGCAATCTCGCGCTCGCGCCGATGCAACGACAGCGCACGCGGCTCTGGCTCGACCGCTGCTACCAGTCGCTCGGCGCAGCGGCGGGAAGCGGTTGACGGCTCAGGGCGAGACCAGTTTGGCGAATGTCGCGCGATCGCGCTCGCCTAGAGAACCGAGAATGGACTCCGCCACGGTGTTCATCGTGGCAGTCGCATCCTTTACCAGCGCTTTTCCGCTGCGAGTAAGCACCGCGTAAGTCGCACGTGCGTCGTGCCCTCCGTCTTCACGGGTGACGATGCCCCGTCGCTCGAGGGGAGCGAGTAGACGCGTGACGCCCGAAGGCGTGAGCGCCAAACGCTGCGCGAGGTCGACACGACGCAGTCGGCCAGTCGGCGCTTCCGCGAGGTGGTGCATCGCAGCGAAATCGGAGAGGCCGATCCCGTGAATCGCGCCGAGCTCGGCCTCAGCGCGGTTCTGCCAGAGCGCCACCGTTCTGCAGATGCCAAGGAATTCACGATGTGCAGACATGCCTGCAACCTAAGAAACAATAGTTGACCAGTCAAGTATTAGGTCAGCGTCGTACGGGCGGCATCGGCCCGCCGTCGCCGCGGCGCGGCCTCCCGCTGCTCACCAAGACACGCGAAAGTGAACGGCCTTCGGCCGTGTAAGCGTCTCAAATCCCAGGGGGCTCAAGCTCAAGCCGCAGCCCGAGTCTTTCCAACCGCTCCAGGGGAGCGCCGGATCGAGGTAGTCGCAGCGGTTCATGAACACCGTGCCGGCTTCGAGTGCTCGAGCAAAGCGCTCGGCGCGCTCTTTGTCGCTCGTCCAAACGCTGGCTGTCAGCCCGAGGCGCGAGTCGTTCATCTTGGCGATGGCTTCTTCGTCCGATTCGACGGGCATCGCCGCCACGATGGGTCCGAACGATTCTTGACGGAAAAGCTGCATCGTCTGGCGGCAGTCGGCTACGAGCGTGGCCTCGAAGAAGCGGCCGCGCCCCTCGACGGTCGCGCGTCCACCTCCGACGAGAACCCTTGCTCCTCCCTCGCGCGCGTCCTTCACCAGCGCTTCGAGTTCCGAGACATGGCGCGGTTGAGCGATGGGGCCGAGCGTCGTTTGCTCACGCATCGGATCTCCCATGACGTACGCGCGGACGAGGCCCTCGGCCATTTCGAGGAATCGCCCGTAAAGCGCTTTGTGCACGTAAATGCGCTCGATGGCACAACAGCTCTGTCCCGCGTTGTAGATCGCTCCGTCGACGACATTCTCGACTGTTTTGGCAAGGTCGCAGTCGGGCGCAACGTAGGCGGGGTCGTTTCCGCCGAGCTCGAGGCATGGGTGCAAGAAGCGCTTGGCCGCCGCTTCGACGATGCGGTGGCCCCCAAACACGCTTCCCGTGAAAACGACGTGATCGACCCGCTCGTCGCTCACCATTCGCTCGCTGGTCGAGTGGTCGCAATGAATGGCCTGCACGAGGTTCGCCGGTGCTCCGACGGCCGCGAACGCCCGTGCGAAGTGTTCGCCACAAAGCGGCGTGCGGGGGCTGTGCTTGACGACGATCGCGTTTCCGGCAAGCACCGCGGGGACGACGCAGTTGATGGCGGTCAGAAGCGGGTAGTTCCAGGCGGGCAGGTCGAGTACGACGCCAGGCGGTTCGCGCACGATGCGCCGTTCGAAACCGGTCGTCGCGGGTACGTCGATGTCAGCGAGCGCTTGCTCGGCGACCGACATCATGTACCGGCCCCGTGCGGCCGTTGTTTTTACCTCGCCCCGCGATTGCCCAATCGGCTTGCCCATCATCCGGGTAATGTCGCCGGCGATCGCCTCGTTGTTGGTCTCCATCCATGCCATCGCCCGCTCGCACAACGCGATGCGCTCGCCTACGGCGCTCGTGCGCCACGCGCGAGCGGCGTCGTGTGCGCGGTCGAGAACGCAGTTGACGGTGGCTTCGTCGGCCAGGGACACCGTGCAGGCCGGTTCGCCGCTGAATGGATTGTCGATGATGAGGGTCCGACCGTCGCTTCCCATGCGACCCGAGCATAGCGCTACACGACCGCCGGGTCCGCCACCGAGCCGCTCACGGCTCGCCCTGTCGCGGTGCGCGCGCGCGCAAGCTTGCGCGGCTCCCCTTCGAAGACGATTCGCCCGCCATCGTCGCCCGCTTCCGGTCCGAGCTCGACGACCCAGTCGGCGCTCGCGACGACATCGGGGTGATGCTCGATGATTACCAGCGTGTCGCCACGAACCACGAGTCGCTCGAACACCGCCAGAAGGCGCCGCACATCCGACAAATGAAGGCCCGTCGTTGGCTCGTCGAGCACGTACACGGTGGGCTCATGGGCGGCGCCCGCCGTCAGCTCCGCGGCAAGCTTCAAGCGCTGCGCCTCGCCGCCCGACAGTGTGTTCGAGCCTTGGCCGATCTGGATGTAGCCGACGCCGAGGTCAGCCAACGTCGTCAGCGGGCGCGCGATTCTGGGGTGGTTCGCGAAGAGGGGGGCTGCGTCTTCGGCCGGCAAGTGAAGGACGTCGCCGATCGACAGACCTCGGTAACGCACCTCGAGAGTCGCAGGTTCAAAGCGTGATCCGCCGCACGCTTCGCAGGGCGCAACGACATCAGGCAAAAACGGCATCTCGGCGACGATCTGTCCCTGCCCCTCGCATGCCGGGCAGCGTCCGCCCGCGGTTTTTCCGGTGCCGGCCCCACGCGTGTTGAACGAGAAGCGCGCCGGCGTGTAGCCGCGTGTCTTTGCGTCGGGAAGAGAGGCAAAGAGCTTGCGTACGTCGTCCCAGATTCCGAGAAACGTGGCTGGCACCGAGCGCGGAGTTCGCCCAATGGGCGACTGGTCGACAGCAACCGCACGCTTGACGGCGGGCGGGAGGGAAAGCGCTCGGTACGGCCCAGGCTCGGGCGCCACGAGTCCCAGCTTGCGGCGGACCGCAGGATGAAAGACGTGCCTCACCAGCGTTGACTTGCCGGACCCGCTCACGCCGGCGACGACGCACATGCGTCCCACGGGAACCCGAAAATCGACTTCCTTGAGGTTGTTGGCGCGCGCTCCGGACAACTCGATCCAAGCATCGGCCATAGGCCGCTTCGGCCGGTCGATGCGGGCGCTCTCCTTCAACGCGCGCGCCGTCGGCGAACGTGGATCGGAGAGGACCTCGGCCGCGGGTCCTTCGGCGACGATATGACCGCCGTGACGACCCCCGGCCGGACCGAGGTCGATGACATGGTCGGCGGCACGGATCGTCTCCGCGTCGTGCTCCACGACGAGGACCGTCGAGCCCATGTCCGCGAGCTGGCGCAGGTTTGCGAGCAATCTTCGAGTGTCTCGGGGATGCAGGCCAATGGTCGGCTCGTCGAGCACGTAAAGAGCCCCCGTCAGTCCGCTGCCAAGCTGCGCGCTCAGACGTAGCCTTTGCATTTCGCCGCCCGACAGCGTGGCCGCGGGGCGGTCCAATCCCAGGTATCCGAGGCCGACTTGCTCGACGAACGCGAGGCGGCGCAGGAGCTCGGTGTGCGGCGCTTTGGCAATGTCGCTGGCCGTACCCACGAATCGCCATGCGCGCGCCTTCGCCGAAGCGCTTGCGACCGAAAGTGCCGTGGTCTTCGCGTAAGTCTCGCCGAACATCCGCACGCCTCGAGGAACCGCGCTCAGTCGTGTGCCGCTGCAGCTTTTGCATGGCCGCCGTGGCCCGTCTTCCTCGAGCGCTGCGGGGCCCCCGTCGATGCCTGTTCCCTCGCATGCCTCGCATTGGCCCTGCTTGGTATTGAAGGAGAACCAGCGCGGGTCGATCTCAGGAACGCCGGTAGCGCATTGGGGGCACGCCCGGGCCGTCGACAGGATTCGCTCGTGGCCGTTCGGCTTCGCGGTGGGGGTCCCTTCCGCGATTCGCAGCGCGCCGTTGCCCCATTCGAGCGCGCGTTCAAACATCGCGCGCTCGAGGCCGGCGAGCTTGCCGTAGTACACAATGAGGTCGACGGTATGCTCCTTTGTTTTCGCGAGCCTGGGCGGCGGGTCGATCGCGACGATCGCGCCGTCCACGCGAGCGGCCTGAACTCCTGCACGCGAAGCGGCCGTGAAGAGATCCAGGTAAGTGCCTTTTCGCCCACGGACGGCGGGCGCGTAGACCGTCGTCTGTCCGGTATTGCGCGAGCGCACGAGGGTCTCGAACAATGCATCGGCCGTCATCGGAGCCACGAGGCAGTCGCACTTCGGGCAGTGCAATTGTCCTACCTTGGCGTAAAGCAGGCGCAGGTAGTGAGCTATCTCGGTGACGGTGGCCACAGTCGAATTCGCGCCGCCACGAGAGGTGCGCTGCTCGAGGGCGATCGACGGCGGTACGCCCATCACGGCGTCCACGTCCGGACGTGGAAGGGTAGGCAAGAACTGCCGGGCGTAGGGCGTGAGAGTCTCCATGAATCGGCGCTGGCCCTCGGCGAAGACGACGTCGAACGCGAGCGACGATTTGCCCGATCCGCTGGGGCCGGTCACCACACAGATGCGTCCGTGCGGAATGGCGCACGAGACCTCCTTCAAATTGTGCTCACGTGCGTGCGACACCTCGATCTGGTTTCGACCGGCCTCGTTTCTCGGCGCCTCGCGCGCTGGCGACTTGTCTTGTTCCGCAGCCAGGGCGATGCCGGTGAGAGTCTGCGTCTTGGCGACGTCTTCGGGCGTGCCTGCCGCCACGAGACGGCCGCCGTGCGGACCTCCGCCAGGCCCCAGGTCGATGACCCAGTCGCACGCGCGAATCACATCCAAGTCGTGTTCGACGACGACTACGCTCGCCCCTTCATCGACCAGAGCGTGCAGCGCGTCCACGACGTACGCCGCGTCTTGCGAGTGCAGACCCGCGCTCGGTTCGTCCACGACGAAGAGAGTGCCTCTGGCCTCCTCGGACAGTGCGCGCGCCAGCTTCAGGCGTTGAGCTTCGCCCCCGGACAAAGTCGACAAGGGTTGGCCGAGCGGCAAATAGCCGAGCCCCACGTTCAAGATAGGATCGAGCGCGCGTCGGAGCACGTAGTCGCGATCGCTCGCAGGGTCGAATACTGCCAAGGCTTCTTGTGCGCTCATGGCCAGTACGTCTGCAATCGATTGTCCGCGATGCTTCACGGCCAGAACGTCGGGCTTGAAACGCTTGCCGTGGCATACGGCGCATAGCAGCTGAACGTCGGCGAGAAACTGCATCTCGACCGTTTCGAATCCTTCGCCGGAGCATTCCTCGCACCGCCCTGCCGCAACGTTGAACGAGAAATGAGCGGCCATCAGGCCTTTCCGCACTGCGTCGGGCGCGGCTGCGAAGCGGGCACGAATGCGGTCCCATGCCTTGACGTAGGTCGCCGGATTTCCCCGCGCCGTGCGGCCCAGAGGCGACTGATCAACGAGTACGGCGCGCGCCAGGCGATTCGTGCCCAGAAGCTTGTCGTGGGGGCCGGGCCGGTCCACCGAGAGATCCCCGAGAGTCCGCGCAACGGCTCGGTAGAGCACATCGTGTACGAGCGTCGACTTGCCCGATCCACTCGGCCCGGTAACGGCGCAGACGACACCAAGCGGGAAACGCACGTCGACGGCTTGCAAGTTATGCGCGCGCGCACCGCGTAGCTCGAGCCATGCGGATCCGGTTCTCCGCGAGCGTCGGACTTGGCGTTCGCCCGCCCACGCGCGTCCNNNTGCCAGGTCGGCGGGGGTCCCGTCGAAGAGGATACGGCCCCCGTGCAGCCCTGCGCCGGGTCCCATCTCCAGAACGCGGTCGCACTGGCGGACGATTCCAGGCTCGTGTTCGACCACCATCACCGTGTTCCCGCCGCGGGACAGATTGCGCATCACGCCGGCAAGCGCCGGTATGTCCGCCACATGCAGTCCTACCGTCGGTTCATCGAGAACGAAGAGGGTGCCCGTCAGCGCCGCACCTAGCGCGGTCGTGAGACCCGCGCGCTGTGCTTCGCCTCCCGAGAGTGTACGAGCTTGTCGATCGAGCGTGAGATACCCGAGCCCCACTTCGTCGAGGTATCGCAGACGCGACGCAAGATGCTCTCTAACCCGCTTGCCTTGCGGATCGCGTGCAGCAAATGAAACGAGGCGTGCCAGCGCATCGCTGACCGTCAGCGCGTGCCATCCGCCGAGGTTGAGCTCCGCAACACGGTAAGCAAGAGCGGTCGGGTTGAGGCGCGATCCTCCGCACGTCGCGCAGATCGCGTACACACGAAAGCGCGAGAGCAGGACGCGGACGTGCATCTTGTAGGTGCGCGTTTCGAGCCAGGCGAACCATGCGCGTACGCCGGGGTACTTCCCGTGTCGCCAGGTTCCCTCGCCCTCGATGACGAGCGAGCGCTGTGTCTCGTCGAGGTCTTTCCAAGGGACGTCGAGCGGCAGACCACGTCTTGCGCAGAACTTTTGCAGAACGCCGCGCTCCCAGGTCGTGCTGGGTCCGCTCCACGGCTTGATAGCGCCCGCTTTGAGCGACTTGCGTGGATCGGGGACCACCTTGTCCCAGTCGATGGCGATCACACGGCCGAAACCCCGGCAGGCATCGCAGGCCCCCACCGGCGAGTTGTACGAAAAGAGGCCGGCCCTCGGCGCGTCGAAGCTGCGTGCACAACGAGGGCAAGCGAGGCCGCGCGTGACCGTGAGGTGGGTGGGGCCCAGTCCGGCGCGGCGCCCGCGCGCAGGCTCTCGCGATTCCACCCGCAGCTCCGCCCGGCCGAAACCTCGCGACCACGCCGCCTCGATGGCTTCCTGCAACCGCCCTGTTTCGCTCGGCGCCACTCCTACGCGATCGACGACCACTTCGATGCGCACACCCGGCGCAATGGCTTCACTGGGTCGAACTTCGTCGATTTCGCGAACGGCCCCCGCAACGATGAGGCGCCGGTACCCGTCGTGCGCCAGTTTCTCGCGCAACTCGAGGAACTGCTCTGCGCTGTCCGCGTTCAAGGCATACGTCACTAGGGCTCGGGCGCCATCCAGCGATGCCGCTACCCGCAGCGCGGCGTCGCGCGGCGATGTCTCGACCGCCTCGATTCCGCAGTCTGGGCAAGTGGGGATTGCCTCGCGCGCAAAGAGCGCGGCCAGGTACGGCTCGAGGTCGGTCATGGTGGCGAGCGTCGACCGGCTGGACTTGACAGGCGCGCGCCGGTCCACGGCGACGGTCGCCGCCACGGGGGCAAGCTCGTCCATCGGGGGCCGCTCGAGACGTTCGAGAAATTGGCGCGCGTAAGGGCTGAAGCTCTCGACGAATCGTCTCTGTCCTTCGGCGTAGAGTGTGTCGAGCGCCAGCGATGATTTTCCCGACCCACTCGGTCCCGTTACGGCGACGAGCTGTCCCGGCGGGAGCTCGAGGTCGACCCCGCGCAGGTTGTGGGTGCGAGCACCGCGCAAGCGGATGGGCCGCATGCCCGACGCCGAAAGCGGTTCACTCAGCTTGGCGCGCGGGGGTTCGGCGATCGGTGAACTCGGATGCGCCATCAGGGAGACGCACTATAGCGGCGTCCCGTCCCCGTGCCGGGCGCACCACGCGGAAACAGGCGATACGGCTGTGCCGTGCGGCCAGCGCGGCGACGGGCCAGCGGGGCGCCCGCTCGGCGACCGGCGTTTTCGGTGCTCAGAGGCGGCGGGGCCCGGGCGGTGAGCCGCACCGTGCGATCGATTGCATCAGGACGCAGCGGGGCTCGCGTTACGGATTGGCTGCGCGGGGCCCGATGGCCCGGTTTGGCGGCTCACCGCCCACCCCACCGCCTCTTCCGCGCCGAAAACGCCGGTCGCCGAGCTGTTGTCGACGCGCGTGGGCAGCGATTGTTTCCGGCGACCCTTCCGAAGGCCTGGTTGACGCACAGGCCCATGGTCCGCCCAGCCCTACACCCCGTGCGCGCTGCCGCGCCGAGAGCTGGTAGCTTTCGACGGAATGGTCCCCCAGGGCTACGACGCGAACACGCTTGACCAAGAGTCGGCGAAGACAAAGGCTGCCGATCCTTGGCCGCGCGACTTGCGAGTCGAGGAACGCGCGGCAGCGGACCCAGACTACGAGCAACTGTGGAGGCTGCATGTCGATGCGATGCGAGAGTACGTAGCCGCGACTTACGGCTGGGTAGACGAGGTGCAGGAGCGGCTGTTTCGCGACGGCTGGCAGACGAAGCTCGCGCAACGCGTTCTTGTCGACGGCGCTATCGTCGCTGCTTGGCTGATCGAGTATCGACCGGATGACATCTTCCTCTCATTCGTCGAAGTTGCCTCGTCCCATCAGGGTCGAGGAATAGGCACGCTCATTGTACGACGCGTGCTCTCGGACGCAGCGGCGGCGCGCCTGCCCGCTAGGCTCAATGTGATGAAATCGAATCCTGGCGCTCGACGCCTCTACGGACGTCTCGGCTTCACTGCCGAGGAGGAGACCGCCACGCATTTTTGTATGGTCGCACGCGGGAGCCCGCCTTAACCGGACGAGGTTTCTCCTCCTATGCGGGGTCGCGTTGGAACGGTTTCGACCTAGGCCCTAGACTCAAAGCCATGGACCCGTACCTCCTTTACCTTGGTGGTTTGGGTGCGCTCATAGGCGCGGTAGGCGTGCTCTTTGTCCTTCACGAACGTCGGCAGGCTGCACGGCGTTCGTGAATGGTTGGAGTCACGTCGACAAGCACCCGCGAACTCGTCGCTGTTGAAGTCGATTTCGTCGCGTAGCAAGGCGCCCACCGCGCGCACAGGACGCTCCCAACGCGCATCCATGCGCCCCCTGCGGACAATCCATAGCGCCCCCTGCGGACAAGAGGACGCATGTCTCGAGGAGAGGCACATCTCTCGGTGCGTGAATTGCGTCCCCCACGCGCAGCGGGACGTCCCCCGCGCGCGCCACCTCGCACCCTACGCGCGAAGGCTCGTACCCAATGCGCAATGATTCGCGCCGTACGTCGTGCGATCGCGATGCCTCCTCGTACGATGCGCAGGTCAGCTCGTGACATGCGTCCCCTGCGGTCGAGGGAGCGTGCCCCACGCGGATCGACACGCCCCCCGCGGGCAAAAGGACGCGTGTCTCGAGGAGAGACACGCCTTTCAGCACGTGAAAAGCGTCCCCCTCGGGCAGCGAGACGTCCCCAGCGCGCGCCACCTCGCCCCCAGCGCGCGAGAGGTCGCCCCCAACGCGTGCCGACTCGTCCCCTACGTCGTACGAACACGATGTCTCGTCGTACGATCCGCATGTCAGCGCGAGACAAGCGTCTCCCGCGCGCGGGAGGACGTCCCCAACGCGCGTCGACATGCCCCCAGCGCGAACGGGGACGCATGTCTCGCGCATAGGGACGTCCCTCCGCGCGCGAAATGCGTCCCCGACGCGCGACGAGACGCCCCCAACGCGTTGAAGGTCGTCCCCAACGCGCGAAGGGTCGTCCCCAACGCGCAATGGTTCGTCCCCTACGTCGTACGAACACGATGTCTCGTCGTACGATGCGCATGTCAGCGCCGGAAATGCGTCCCCCGCCGGCGAGGGGACGTCCCCGACGCGCTGGGGAGACCACTTCTCACACGGAGGGACATCCCCAACGCGCGAAGGTTCGTCCCCTATCCGGGCGGGGACGTCCCCAACGCGCTGGGGAGACCACTTCTCGCACATGGGGACGTCCCCGCTCGCTCGGGGAAGGGGATCGCGCCGCACGGGGACGCTTGGTACGCGCGGACATGCGTCTTGTAGCGCCGGACATGCGTTCCCGTCCGAGCGGGGGCGTCTCGAGAGACCCGAGGCGCCCACTCGGCGGGCGCAAACTCGGGCGCGGGCGCGGCCGCTCCACCCCGCAATGCACGGACGATCGGCATGGGCTGTCAGCCCGCCAAGAGCTCGGCGAGCGGCGTTTCGGCGCGGAGGCGGCGGGCAGGGCGGTCGATGGGCCGTCCCAATGACTTAACCGGGCCAGGGGCCCCCGCGCAGCCAACCAGAAACGCGAGTTCCGCTGCGTCCTGATGCAATCGATCCCACCGATACGGCCCATCGATCCGGGCGCCCGCCCGCCGCCGAGCACCGAAACGCTGCTCGCCGAGCGTGCGCCCACGGCGTCATTGTGAACCGCGCTCCTACGAGGGCAGTTCCACGCGGAACGTTGTGCCCCGTCCCTGCTCGCCAGGCAAGTGCGCAATCGACCCGCCGTGAGCCATCGCGATTCGCCTGGCGAGCGCCAACCCGAGTCCGGTACCGCCCGTTCGCCCCGTTACCAAAGGGTCGAAGACCGTCGCAGCAATGGACGCGGGAACGCCGGGACCGTCGTCCTCCACCTCGACGATGGTGCGGCCGCGTTCGGAGCGGGCGCGCGTAATCACGGTGGGCAGACCAGGCTTGCCTGCGTCCAGCGCGTTCTCGTAGATGACGTGCAGGAGCCTTGCGAAGAGTCCCGGGTGAGCATCTAGGCGCAAGTCGCTCGGCTCGAGCGCGTCGACCCAGTGCGCTGATGCCAAGTCGGCGCGCGCTGCTGCGATGACGTCGGAGAGAAGGACCGGCTCTCTGGTAACGGTCTCACCGCGCGCGAGGGCCATCAGGTCGTCCACAATGGCGTGGGCGACTCGAGCGTTTCTCTCGATTTTCGCAATGTGCGGTCGCGCGGACACGGCATCGCCGCGATTCACGTCGAGCCCCGCAACGTAGGCGCTCGCGGAGATCGTTTGCAGCACGCTGCGAAGCTCGTGAATGGCTTCCGCCGCGATCTCGCCGACTGTTGCGAGCCGCTCGCGGGCATCGTCGCCAGAGGCAGAGCTCACGAAAAGGGTAGGTTAGCTGCGGGAATGGACCGCGCCAGGTGGCCAAGCCGACTCACCTTTGCCTTCCGATTGCTTCCAGCTTTGGCGGGGGAAGGAAACGGCGTAAGTTCATGGCGGGGCCACCCCCGGGCTCCTACATGGCTGCCGTCCAACCGGAGAACAAGATTGCTATCGGTACTGTGCTCGCGGGCAAGTACAGGGTCAGCCGTGAGCTTGGACGGGGGGGGATGGCCGCGGTGTACGAGGCGGAGCACATCGACCTAGGAAAACGCCTGGCGATCAAAGTGCTGGCAGCCGAGCTGGCAAGCTCGACGATCGTCATTGAGCGGTTCATACGGGAAGCTCGCGCCGCTGCGAGCGTGAAGAGTCCTTACATCGTCGAGGTGTACGATTCGGGCCGGCTCGAGGACGGCCGCCCCTTCATCGCGATGGAGCTCCTCGAGGGTGAGTCGCTCTACGATCGAATGGCGCGTGTCCGGCTCATCGACGCGCAGGGGACGGCACGAATCATCGGCCAGGTCGCAAAGGGGCTGATGAAAGCGCATGCAAATGGAATCGTGCACCGTGATCTGAAGCCCGAGAACATTCACTTGTGCAAAGGTGATGACGGTGAAATTGCCAAGATCCTAGACTTCGGCTTGGCGAAATTTTATTCGCCCGTCGAGGCGGACGAGAAGACGGTTCGGCTGACGCGAGAGGGAGCCGTCTTTGGAACTCCCGCGTACATGTCACCCGAGCAGGTGAAAGGACAGGGCAATGTCGACTACCGAGCTGACTTGTGGGCGCTCGGTTGCATGGCCTACGAGTGCTTGACCGGCCGGCCTGTGTGGAACACCGACCAGGGCGTGGCGATGACGTTCGCCGCCATCGCTTCCTCGCAGCTCCCGATGCCAAGCCGCCTGCGCCCTGACCTTCCCGCATCGTTCGATGCGTGGTTCAAGAAGGCCCTCGAGCGCGACCCCGCGAAGCGCTTCCAGACGGCAAAGGAACTCGCCGAGGAGCTTGCGAGAGCGCTCGGCACCCCCCCCATCTCGATGGTGAACGTCGGAAGTTCGCCGAGCGGGTCGGAGTTGGAGCCGGCGGGGACGTCGAGAGACGGGCCAGGCGGACCCTCTTCGTCACGTCGCTCCAAGGCTGGGGCCGAGCCGGCGGAGGAGACGACGGAGCCCGATCTTGCTGGTACTGCGGCGCCCGAGGCACCACCCGGCAAACCGGCGGGTAAGCGAATGGGCGCCGGCAAGGTGCTGGCGTGGGTGCTCGTGCTATGCGGCGCTGCGGGCATCGGCTGGTTCGCCTACCCCCGGCTGCATGCGGGTCTCGTCGCGAGATTCGCCCGTGCGAAACCTGTGGCAAGCGCCGCGTTGAGTCCGCAGGGTTCGATCCCGTCCGCATTGGCCCGTCCGGCGGCTTCGGCACCCGAGTCGCCGAAATGGATGGTCTCGATTGAGGAGGGGCAGCAACTGTTGTCCTCGGGCGATCCGGACGGTGCGATGCGCAAGTTCAAAGAGGCGTCGGATATCGGGGGCGCTGCCGTGGCCAAGTCGTTCCTGGAGCAAGTGAAGGTCGCCTCATCGACTGTGGGGCCGTGCAAGATGGCAGCTTTCTCGCATCCGCGGCTTGGGTACGGCGGCAACGCCGGTCGACCAACGGTCGCGGTCACGTCAAAAGGGACGGTGGTCGCTTGGACAGATGACCACGAGCAATCGGGTCACGATCACGTTTACTCGGTACTCGTCGATCGAATGGGCAGGCCGACATCGGGTCCACGTGACCTTACTCCGGAGGCGGACTACGCAATGCGGCCAGCGCTAGTGGCGAGCGGAGATCGCGTACTTCTTCTGTTTTGGGACAAGAGTGGCCGGCAGCCGGGCGTGAAGGCGCGCTGGCTGGACACGGATGGACGCATCGGTGGAATGAGCGTCGACGTGAGTTCATCCAAACCCGGACTGTTCTGGCCTGCGATCGATCGATCGCCGGATGGCAGCTTTTGGATTGCGTGGCAGAGCAGCCCAGACAAAGAGGGCGATGTTTTTCTCCGACACCTCGATGCCGAGTTACAGCCGCAAGGAATCGAGGCGCGCGCAACCGCCTATGAGGGGAGCCGAGGAAGGCCTACGAAAGTGAGCTCTGCCACGATTGCCGTATCGAACGCGAACCTCTTCGTCGCCTACACACTCGAGCGCGACCGGCAGTATGCAGTCGAGCGCTTGCGCGTTCCGCTCACCCTCGCAGAATTGCAGACGGGCGGCCTTGGCGAAAAGGCCATCGCAAGAGGGCAACGCGAGCTCGGCGAGGCGGTGGTGGTCAACGAGGACAAGGGGGGCGGTGACTACCCCGCCATGACGTGCACGAAAGACGCCTGCTTTCTCGTGTGGCACGAACCTGACAAAGGAGGCGCGTCGCAAGCCGCGGTCATCGATCCGATTCATGGGACGCTGCTGTGGCGCAAGCGCTTCGCGCCGCATGGGGGGCACCCCGCGGTCGGCGCTTCCGCCGAGGGGCCTGCGGAGGTGGCTTTCTACGAATCGGGTCGAGTACGCGTCGCGTCCATCTCTCGCGATGGATTGGGGCTGGCGAGTACCATTGCAAAGGTTTCGGGAGAGGTGCCGCGACCCTGGATTGCCCCCGGACCCTCTCATGGGGAATGGCTCGTTTCATGGCTCGATCTCGAGGCCGGGCACACCGAACCCTTCCTCGCACGACTCGAATGCCAGAACTGAGGCACTCTGCCGTTGCTGAAGCGGTGTGGGTCGCAGCGGATGTTACGGTAGTGGTTGGGATCATCGCTGCGACGCTGCCGCCATCTTGGCATGCGACTCTCGTCGGCTTTGCATTCCTGGGCGCCACATGGGCGTTGGTTTGGCGTCACGACGACGCCAGGGTTCGGCGCGCAGGTCTCGCTCTGGGCGGTCTCGTGATCCCAGGACCCGTGGATTGGATCGAAGTGCTGCGTAGCGCGCGGACGGCCATAATGTGGGCGCTTGGTGTCACGGCGATTGTCGCGATTCCCTACTTTGTGGGCTGGCGGTTTTGGTGGGCGCCGAAGCTCTCGTTTTCGCTCAGCCTGCGACCCGCGGACGCTGCCGGCGAGCTACTAAACCAGCTGATTGTGATTGCTTTGCCGGAGGAGGCTTTCTACCGCGGCTACCTTCAGTCGAAGCTGGACGAAGCTTGGCGACCCCAGTGGAACTTGCTGGGCGCTCGCGTTGGTCTCGGTCTCTTCGGAGCGGCGGCCATCTTTGCGATGGGTCACATCGTCACCGTGCAAGCGCCGGCGCGCTTGGCCGTCTTCTTTCCCGCACTCCTATTCGGATGGCTGCGCGCTCGCACGGGAGGCATCGGCGCGTCCGTCTGTTTTCATGCGACTTGCAATGTGTACGCCGAGCTGCTCGGCAATGGCTACGGCGTTTATTGACGTCCCGCCATGCTATGACGTGCAGCGATGCGAGCTTCGTTTGAGCTTCCGGCGTTCATCGTCGATCGCGTCGTCACTCTCGCCCTCGAGGAGGATCTCGCGTCGGGCGATTTGACCACGGAGGCTTGTATCGATCAGGACACGCCAGCCAGAGCGCACGCGGTGGCGCGTGAGCCACTCATCGTTTGCGGTGGTCCTGTTTTCGAGCGCGCCTTCGCCCGCGTCGACTCGTTGCTGGTCGTAGAGGCGCATGCTGTCGAAGGAGCGCACGCGCCACGCGGGGCACGCCTTTGGACCGTCCGAGGTCGTGCTCGGTCCATTCTGATGGCCGAGCGAGTAGCCCTCAATCTTGTGCAGCGCATGTGCGGCATTGCGACGGTGACACGCGCGCATGTCGATGAGATTCCCTTCGGCGCCCGGACGCGAATCACCGATACCCGCAAGACCACTCCTGGGCTGCGTGCGCTCGAGCGGTACGCGGTTCGGGTCGGAGGGGGCAGAAACCACCGGGACGATCTGGGCGCCGGGGTCCTCATAAAGGACAACCATGTTGCGGCTTGCGGCGGCATACGCCAGGCCATCGAGCGCGCGCGCGCGACAGCCCCCCACACGACAAAGATCGAGTGCGAGGTCGACTCGCTCGAGCAACTCGACGTCGCCCTCGCCGCCGGGGCCGACGTGGTGTTGCTCGACAATCTGTCCACCGTCGCCGTTGCCGAGGCGGTCCGGCGTACTCGCGGGAGGGCCCTGCTCGAAGCGTCTGGTGGAATCACGCTGAATCGGATTGCCGAGCTCGCGACCGCAGGTGTCGATGCGATTTCGGTGGGATCGCTAACGCACTCGGCCGCGGCGTCCGACATTGGGCTCGATTTCGACGCAGGTGCCGGGTGGGCCTGATGCGGCCTTCCGGGCCACCGCCTCGCGTCGCGCCCGATCTCGTCGCCGCACCTGCGCGGGTGGCCGAGCAAGGTTGCGGCCTCGGTCATCCGATGCATGTCCTTGGAGCGACCGTATCCACCAACGACGATGCACTTCGTGCCGCGCGCGAAGGCGCACCGCACGGTGCGACCTGGGTGGCCGAGCACCAGTCCGGGGGAAGAGGACGACGCGGTCGCGAATGGGTGTCGCCCTCGGGCGAGGGTCTCCTCTTCTCGGTGGTCTTGCGGTTATCCTGCGCGCCCGCAAGGCTCCCGCCGATTGCGCTGGTGGCCGGCCTTGCCGTGCGCGCGGCTATCATGCGCGCTTTGCCGGGGGTTGACGTAAAAATTAAATGGCCGAACGACGTGCTGGTGGGGGGCCGCAAGATTGCGGGCGTTCTCATCGAAACGGTGACGGTTGGTACCTCGGTCAAGGCTATCAACGTTCACACGCGAGTCTTCCCAGACGACATGGCCGCCACCGCGACGTCGGTCTCTCTCCTCTCGCAAGTTGGCCCTCCGGACCGCGCGAGTCTGTTGGCCGACACGCTCGCCTCGTTCGATAGAGACCTGCACGTGGTCGTTGCGCGCGGTCTGGGCCTCTTTCGTGCGCGCCTCGACGCTGCCGACGCCTTGCGTGGGCTTCGCGTCACGAGCGATTCAGGCGACGCCGGCGTTGCTTCTGGGATTGACGACGACGGACGTCTTCTCGTGCGTCGCGATGACGGCTTTCTCGCGCCCTGGAACTCCGGCGAGGTTCGCCTGGCACGCGGTCGTTCGTCCTGGCTTTCGCCATGAGGCTTCCTCGTGCTCCGCGTTGCGTTATCACAGGTGCTGGAGAGGGTCTCGGCCGAGCCCTTGCCATCGAGCTCGCCCGCCGCAGCGCGCAACTCATCCTCTCTGACATCAACACGGCCAAGGTCGAAGACACGGCGGGCATCGCAATGGCGGAAGGCGCAACCTCGGCCCGAGTGGTGCGGTGCAACGTGACCCGCTTGGAAGAGGTCGAGGCCCTTGAGTCAGCTTGCGAGGGCGACCTCGATCTTGTGGTGACCAACGCTGGCGTGAGCAGCGGGGGGCGGGTAGGGGAGCTCCCGGTTCAGGACTGGCGATGGACGATCGACGTCGATCTATGGGGGGTCATCTACGGTTGCCACGTCTTTGTCCCGCGACTCCGCCGGCAAGGGCACGGGCACGTACTCAACGTGGCATCCGCCGCGGGTTTGGTGTCCGTCCCCGCAATGGGGGCCTACAATGTCGCCAAAGCCGGCGTAGTGGCTCTCTCGGAGACGCTGGCGGCGGAGCTTCAGGGGAGCGGCATCGGGGTCTCCGTCCTCTGCCCGACGTTCTTCCAGAGTAGCATTGCCAAAAGCGGTCGATTCGCTGATCCACTTACACGTGCCAGCGCGGAGCGCCTCGTCGAACGCGGAAAGACGGCCGCCTTCGTTGCGCGCGCGGCGATCCGTTCTGTCGAGCGAGCACAGCTCTACGCTCTCCCAATGGCGGACGGTCGATGGCTCTGGCGACTGAAGCGATTCGTACCGCCAACGTTCGCAGCTCTCATCGCGCAATTCGGTAAACGTTTCTGAGTGGTTTCCTCACTAGGCGAACTTGCCGCCCAGTCCAAATGGCCCTACCCGCGACGTTGATCCGTTGTTCGTTCCTCACCTGGGCATCGGCGCAGATCTTTCGCGAAACATCCGGTTGTCTGAGGCGGCACGATTTCGTATAAGCGCGCCGGGACTAGTGGGCCTTCCGCCCTGTGTGCGCGTGTCCCGAGCTCTGCTCGCGTCGCACTTGCCGTTGCCCCCGTGGCGGCGCCCGCGGCTCCCCCGGACCCATGCAAATCTTCCCTCGCTCCGCCAACAAGCTGCCGCTCGTCGTGGGCGGGGCCGCCACCTTCGGCCTCGTCGCGGTGACGTTTCTCATTTGGTACTACTTCTCACCCTGGTTCACGCAGGTTGGCTACTCGCCCAAACAGCCCGTGCCGTACTCGCATCGTCTGCACGTTGGCCAGCTGGGGCTCGATTGCCGATATTGCCATGTGAACGTCGAAAGAGCGCCGCTCGCCATGGTGCCCCCGACGGAGACCTGCATGAATTGCCACCAGCTTGTGAAGACCGATTCCAAGCTCCTGGAGCCCATCCGCGAGAGCTGGCAGACCGGCAGACCGATGGAGTGGGTGCGCATTCACAAGTTGCCGGATTACGTGTACTTCGATCACAGCGTGCACGTGACCGGGGGGGTTGGCTGTGTCGAGTGCCACGGGCGCATCGACCAAATGGAGCGCGTGCGCATGGAGAAGCCATTGAGCATGGGGTGGTGTCTTGAGTGCCATCGCGACGTCCACGCGAAACAAGGGGCGAGCGCGTTCATTCGGCCGGTCGCGCAGATGACGAACATGCAGTGGGTGCACGACAGCCCAGTCGTGCCTCCACGCCCATTAAATCCGCCAGAAAACTGCCAGGGGTGTCATCGATGACCAAGCGCGCACCCTACCCCGAACGCGAGCCGGCACCTTGGGCGCCACAGTACTGGCGTAGCCTTGAGGAACGCCTGCGCCTCGGAGATTCCAAGTTGCGCGAAGAGAACGCAGCGGAGTTCCCCAAGGGGTACATGGACACCGCCCCGAGCGACGAGTCGCTGCAAGTGAGCCGGCGCGGCCTACTGGGCGCGATGACGGCGACGTTTGCGGCGGCTGGCGCCGAAGGATGCCGCCGTCCAATCGAGCGCATCGTGCCCTACACGAAGATGCCCGAAGACGTTATTCCCGGCGTTCCGTCGCACTACGCGACGGTCATCCAGCGCCGCGGCGACGCCTTGGGCTTGCTCGTCGAGAGCCACGAGGGGCGGCCCACCAAGATCGAAGGCAACCGGGACCACCCGTCGAGTGTCGGTGCCACAGACCTCGTGGCGCAGGCGACAATCCTCGATCTATACGATCCGGACCGCTCCACGACGCCCCGGAAGGCGGGCAGCCCCGCAACATGGGACGCGTTCGAGAAGGAATTCGCTCCCAAACTCAACGCATTCGACGCCGACCAGGGGGCTCGCCTGCGCCTTCTGATGCAGCCAACGATTTCGCCGACCGTGTTGCGGATGCGAGGCCTTCTGGCTCAACGCTTTCCGAAGGCGCGCGTCCACACGTGGTCCGCAGTGAGCGACAGCGCCGTGCGCGAGGGGACGCGGATCGCGTACGGAGCGCCGCTTAATCCCGTATATTCCTACGATCGCGCGCGCGTGATTGTCTCGCTCGACAGCGATTTCCTACAAACGGAAACCGGCAGTGTTTGGGCGAACAAGACGTTCGCCGCGGGCCGGCGTCTGGCGGATTCGAAGGGCTCGATGTCTCGCCTGTACGTCGTCGAGCCCTCGCTGACGACGACCGGGGCGAATGCAGATCATCGGTTGCGCCTGCCGGCGAGCGAGATCGAGCGCTACGCGTTTGCGCTCGCTGTTGAGCTCAGCAAGCAGGGCGTGAGTCTAGGCGACGTTCAAGCGAGTGTTGCGAAGCAGGCCAACGCCGATGGCATCGCCCCCAAGTGGCTTACTGTCGTCGCGAGGGACCTTGCCGCCAATCGCGGGCGGGCCCTCGTAGTCGTTGGCTCGCGTCAGCCGGCAACTCTGCACGCGCTTGCTCATGCGATCAACGTGGCTCTCGGGGCTCTCTCTGGCCCCGCCCCCGTAGTCGCTTACGCGGCGGTTACCGATGCGGACGAGCTCGATGCGGCCACCGACCTCAAGGCGCTTACCGACGCCATCGGCGAAAACCGAGTCGAGGCGTTGGTCATCCTCGGCGGCAACCCGGTTTACGACGCCCCGGCCGATTTGGGGTTTGCCGAAAAGATCACCAAGGTGCCGTTTACCGTTCACGCATCGCTCTTCGTCGACGAGACGAGCGAAGCGTGCACTTGGCACCTACCGAGTGCGCACGAATACGAGTCGTGGGGCGACGCGCGCTCGCTCAATCTGACGGCCAGCGTTCGACAGCCTCTTATCGCGCCGCTCTTCGGGGGTCGAAGCGAGATTGAGCTTCTCGCCTTGATGGCCAACGCACCCGAGAAGATTGGATACGACGCGGTGCGTGGAACGGCGCGGAGCGTGTTTCTGACTTCCCGAGGGCTCAGTGACTGCCGAACCTTGACCGACGGCAATCTGGAGTGCCGCGACGCGGCGGGGAACCTAGTGGCCGTGCGCATGGTGGAGTTTGAGGCTTTCTGGAATCGCGGGCTGGCCTACGGCGTGCTCGACAGGGCACGCGGAACACCCACGCCAGCGGAGGCCCTGCGCCCGCGTGAGATTGCCTCAGCTATCGATCGGAGGACCGCGCCGGCGCGCGTTGGCCGCGACGCCTTGGAAGTGACGTTTGCTCCGTGCCCCAAGATGTTCGATGGACGCCATGCGAACAACACATGGTTGCAGGAAACGCCCGATCCGGTGACCAAGCTCGTGTGGGACAATGCGGCCATCATTTCGCCTGCCACCGCGGGTGCGCTCGGCCTTGAGAACAGGGACGTGGTGCAGATCACCGCGGGCGACCGTTCGATCAAAACTGCCGTCTGGATAGTTCCCGGGCACGCCGACAACTCGATTGCATTGACCCTCGGTTGGGGAAGAAGGCGCGGCGGCCGCATCGCGAAAGGCCGCGGGTTCGATGTTTATCCGATTCGCACGAGCCGTACGCTCGGCTTTGTGGTCGGTGCACGTATTTCAAAGACGGCGGACGAACCGTATTTCTTCGCGCAGACCCAAGAGCACAATTCCACGGAGCATCGGCCCATCGCCCACGAGGCGACGCTGGCCCAGTATCATCAAAAGCCGAACTTCGCCGAGCTCGACTCGCCGCCCCCGCGTTCGCTTCCCCTGTGGTCGCAGCAGGATTACAGCCAGGGGCACCAGTGGGGAATGGTCATCGATCTGAACGCGTGCACGGGGTGCAGCGCCTGCGTCGTCGCCTGCATGTCCGAGAACAACGTCCCGGTGGTGGGCAAGACAGAGGTCTGGCGCGGGCGGGAGATGCATTGGATACGCATCGATCGCTACTTCGTCGAGGACGAAAAAACGGGCGCAACCGCTGACAGTCCGCTCGTCACGCACGAGCCGGTCATGTGCGTGCATTGCGAAGAGGCGCCATGCGAAAACGTGTGTCCGGTTAATGCGACAACGCATGGTCCGGAAGGCCTGAATGAAATGGCCTACAACCGGTGCATCGGAACGCGCTACTGCGGCAACAACTGTCCCTATAAGGTCCGCCGATTCAACTACCTGA
>WNFJ01032712.1_pt1 | contig 22233 bp, 21 predicted proteins | sample 5400461 | NCBI WGS metagenome assembly WNFJ01 (sample SAMN13153349, study PRJNA577476) | soil metagenome | isolation source: 115 cm saprolite on Douglas fir-dominated hillslope | place: USA:California | collected 2013-09-17
CGACCCTCGGTTTAACGACGCCAGGGCGGCGCTCATTGCGGGCGATCTTGTCCTGCAGGAGCATCAGGCCGTCCAAGACACCCTCCGGTCGAGGCGGACACCCCGGCACGTACACGTCAACGGGGATGATTTTGTCGATGCCGGGTACGGTCGTGTAGTTGTCGTAAAAGCCGCCGGTCGATGCGCAAGTCCCAAAGGCAAACACCCACTTGGGAGCCATCATTTGCTCAAAAATGCGCTTCAGGACTGGCCCCTGGCGCTGGCTGATCGTGCCAACCACCCACAATAGGTCGCTTTGCCGCGGGGAGAATCTAGGCGCCTCAGCGCCAAACCGCGCCAGGTCAAAGCGCGGGCTGGTAAGCGCCATGAATTCCATGCCGCAGCAGGCGGTGACGAAGGGATACGCAAAAAGCGAGTACTTTCGGGCCCACCCGAGGAGCGCGTCGACCCGCGTGGTCGCGAAGCCTTGTTCGCTCCCTTCGAGCGTCAACGAACGCGTCAGGTCTCCCATTCGAGCGCCCCCTTCTTCCAAACGTAGACGAGCGCAACGACGAGAACGGCGAGAAAGCCGACCATTTCGGCCAACCCAAACCAACCGAGGTCGCGGAAATGCACCGCCCAGGGGTAAACGAAGACCGATTCAATGTCGAACACGACGAAGAGAATCGCGGTCAGATAGAACTTGACCGAAAGCTTCACGTCCCGGCCGCCGGAGGTCTCGCTTCCGCACTCGAATGGCAGGTTTTTCTCCGGTGTGGGCAGCTTCTTGCGACCGAGAAAGGTCGCAAGGCCCCAAAACAGGAAGGCGAGCGCTCCGGCCGTCAGGAGCATCAAGAACATAGGTGCGTAGATGGCCAACATACGTTCAACCTGGCTGGCCCGCGCGCCTGCGATAACGCACGGAAAACCGAGAGGTTTCTAGTCCTCGCAGCACAGTGTGTCAACGCGGAGGCAGGAGCTCTTTCCAGTCGATCAGCGGTGCGCCGAGGGCGCTCTCGGTTTGCTGCAGCTCTTGGGCAATATCGCCCTGCGCAACGCCGGCTTCGAGCGCACCGCGCAAGCAAGCGTACGCAGCAACCCATTTTTTTCGCATGAGGAACGCGCGCGCCAACGCCGGCATGACGACGGCGGCCGACCCACCGAAGGCCAACGCACGCCGCAGGGGGGCGATAGCCTCGCCGGGACGCTCATTGTCGAGCAATGACTCGCCAAGTCGGCGGAACAAATCGGCGGCCGCAGCTCCTTCCTGGGCGTACTGAATGCCTATGCGGAAAACTTCCTCCGCCTGTTCGAGCTCGCCCACGGCGACGCAAGCGCTCCCGAGGATGCCGAGACCGGTGGAGATGAGAGTGCGGGCTTCGGCCGAGAGCGATTGTCCCTCGGGTGTCCGCAAGAAGATGGCGAGCGGGGCGGGCGAGCTGCCTAGCAGCTGCAGCACCTTGCTCCAGTCACTGCTCTGCGCGGCGGTTTTCGAGAGGTCAATCGCGCTGCGCGAGCCGCTTGCGAGCCGGTCGAGCTCTTCGCGCACGAGCGCGCGGATGCGAGAACGAAATGCATCGAGTTCGTGCGTTTCTTCGACGCCATCGTGCAAAACGACAATTCTCTTTTCTTCGGGTGCTCCTATGGCAAGCCTGCGCAGGGAATAGCCGTACAGCGGTGCAAGGAGCAGATACCGCACTCCGATGAAGAGTTGGATCGCTTCGATTTCGGTATCGCGCGAAGGCTCGGGGGTCTCCTTGTCATCCTCCACGAGCAGAGCGCCGACCAGACGCCTGCGAAAGTCAGCGAGCGTCAGCCGCTGCGGCTCGAGGTTGTCGTCTGACTCGCGCACCCCGACCACGAAATCGACAAGCGACAAGTCGGGGTTGCGCCGATCGACGGTCAGAGCCGTAATTCGCGCACCAACGATGATTGAAAACGCAAAGAAGCGCTCTCCGATGATCTCGCACAGAGCCTGGAACGAACCAATGCCCTCTCCGATGCGCTCGAACCATCCGTCCGTGCGGACGGCGTCGAGGTCAAACGCGCGCGGCCTGTGATCGTCGGGCATTGAGCGGGATTGACTTCTTCTTACCGCGATTGCTGGTGCCGTGGCGACCAATGAATGCAGACCGGCTTGACACCACAACCTTCGCAGCGACGGACATCGCGACGGGACGGACACCGCTGGAGCATGCCCATGTGGCAGAGCGAGAAGTCATACCGTGTGGGGTCCGCGGGGGCCAAGCGTGCAAGCGCCCGCGTAATCTCCTCAGTGGTCCGCCACGACATCCCGCGGCGACGAGTAAAGCCGAGGTTTCGCGCAAGCTTGTGAATATGCACATCGACCGGCATGAGAAGGCACGCGGGGTCTACGTGCCACGCGCCGAGGTCGACTCCGTCGGAGGGGCGAACCATCCAGCGCAAGAGCAAGAGCAAGCGCTTGTTGCCCGAGCCAGCGCGCACGTCAGGCAGGAGATGGGCGGGGCCGCGACGACGGCCCCCTCTCAGCAATCCACCCGCGGCACGGATCGCATCCGACCACGCGGCCAGCGCTTCTCTCACGACGGCGTAATTTGCGACCCCTTCGCTGCCGGCTTCGTCGCGGCCCACCGAGCACCTCGCCAGCGCGAGCTCGGCTTCGAACCGGGCTCCCAGTGAGCCGTTGGTGCGCTGTACCGCGCGCGCTCCCGCCAAGAGACGCGCAATGTCGTCCCCCTGAAAGAGGCGATGTTTCCAACCCTTTAGGGCAGCGCGCAACGCCCCCGGGTCTTGCGCAAGCCGCGCAGGATTGGGGCCGAGGCGATCCAGCAAGTCCTGCAATTTTGTGCGTATGGCTTTGACATTGCCAAAGGCCACGCACGCCGCGACCAACGCGATGAGCTCGCGATCCAGGGGATCTTGGAATCGGTGGACGAACGCGACCGGATCCGCGCTCAGGCGCGACGCCACGTCGCAGCGATCGCGCACCGCGTCGAGCGCCTCTTTCACTCTGGCCTCGTGCGCCCGCAGCCGAGGTGCGCTCATGGCTCGGCCCACGGACCCTCGGCGGCGCGCGAGTGTGACCTCGGCTTCGCAGCACGCTTGTCTGCATCCAAACGCGCCGCGCGAGCTCGGCCTAGCCGGGCGCGCGCCAGCGGTGCCCAGCGGTCCGAAGCTCCTGCCGCCACCGAGTGAGCCAAATAGACCTCCCAATGATGCTCGGCAGCGGCCCAGAAGCGCGACTCGTCGCGCGGGTCGTTCGCGCCGATGGCTGCCGCACTTTCTCCAAGGGCAAAATACCATTCCCGCTCCCAGTCGGGAACGAAGAAGACAGTTTCCTCATCATGGATGGCATCCCAGCCCGTGACTCTCACCGTGACGGCCGCCCGCCCAAGCCGCGCTCCGGCAACCTCGTACCAAGCCCACGCCCTCGCCCTCGTCGCGGCTCGGAGAGCCTCGGCTGCGTCTGCGCTTCGATCGAGAGCGACAGCCAGATCCCAAAGCGTGAGCGCGTAGGAGAAGTTGACGCTACTTCCGTTGACGCTGCTCCCGTTGGGAAGCGCTTCGCACAAGCTCAGCACCTCGCGGAACGTGGCAAGCGCTTCGTCCAGCAAGCCGAGCCGCATTTGCGCTTCCCCCATGTTCATGAGCGGAACAATGCGCGAGCGGTCGTCGAGCAGTTGTGGAATGTACCGCTGCGAGGCCGCAAGTTCTTCGCGAGGGCGATTCAGTTTCGCAAGAGAATCGACTAGGGCGCTCCGTGCTGGCAACGATGCGGGATGATCGGGAAATCTGTCGAGAGCCGGCTGCAGGACCTCAACGACTTTGCGGTGCAAGTCGTTGCGTCGCCCGAGCGTGGCGAGCCGCTCGTAGACGAGCCCGAGATCGAAGACCAGGCGCGGGTCGGCGCTATGCGCGGCGTCCGCGTCCTCGAGCATTGCACGTGCTTTCTCGAGCCAGTGCTCTTGCAACCATTGGACGGCCGTGCGCTCGGGAGAAGGATCGCCCGCGGCGGATCGAATGTCTGGCAAGTCGAGAATCCTCTCCACGCGCGTGTGCAGCATCCATCGGGCACGCAGCCCAGGGTCCTCCGCGAGGTTCCACGTCGAGGGTGCCGTGTCGGCACCCGCGCGCACTGCACCCAACGCGAAAGCGAGGAGCGCGGACGCCACGGTGCCTCGTTTGTTCTTCATTGCGACCGACGCACGGCACTCCGCTTGACGCCGAGCGCAACCAGCCGCGTTCGGACACTGCCCGCCCAAGGGCCATCGGGTACCGCCAACAAGTAGTCCTGCCAAGCCGCTCGTGCTCCGACCACGTCGGTGACCTCGAGTGCGACAGCTGCAAGCGCCGGTCGCTCATTCTGCGCAACGGCGAGAAGTTCCTTCGCCCGGCCGGTCGCCAGCGCGGTGCGTGGATCACCGTGCACCCGATCGGCCAAGAGAGCCCGCGCCTCGTCGATGTCGCCACGTCGATCGAGGGCCAAAGCAAGGCCCAGCACCGCCACGGACTCTGCATCGTCCTGCGCCAAACGCATGCCGTCGCGGAGTGCGGCAACCGCGTCGTCAATGCCGTTCGGCCCACGGGCCATCGCAACGAGACCCGCCTCGATGGCCGCGCACGCTCGGTCTGCGCTCGAAAGCGCCATCGCACCTGGCAGAAGAGCGCGATAGGCAGTCCAGGCTTGTTCGGCATGACCCGTGCGCGCCAGAACGCGGGCCCACACGAGCAAAGACCCCGCATCGTCGAGCGCACGCGCGTCGATGGCGCGCGCATCCGTCAGAGCGGCCAGGGCTTCACCTAGCTTTCCCAGGGACGCGAGAGCGCGTCCCTCCAGAACGTGCGGCGCCGCATGACCGGGCAACACGGCATTGGCGCTGCGAGCTTCCTCGAGTGCGGTCTCGGCCATGATCGCCGTTCCGGCCAACTTGGACAACGCGCTCGCCACCAGATCACAATATCGACGAAGCTCCGGCGACTTGGCCTGCTCCCAGACATTCGTCGAGCGCCCACGGGCGTCGGCGCACTCGGGCGGCCGCCCGCTCGACCACGTCCCAAACGCGGCCTGGGCCAGCACAACAGCCAGAAACACGACCATCGGGAATAGGGTAGCGCGGGCAAACCCCTCGTGCGAAAGGCTCCTTGCACTAGCCGGCAAATGGATCGCGCAAGACTATGGTTTCGTCTCGCCGCGAGCCAACGCTGACGAGCACGATGGGGCAGCCGGTCTCGCGCTCGATGCGCTCGACATAACTGCGTGCTGCCTGAGGCAGTGCGCTCAGCGTGCGCGCTCCCGCGAGGTCGACATCCCATCCGGGAACCGATTCGTACACTGGAGTCGAGGTATCCAAGTCATCGATCGGGAAGTCCTCGGTCATTCCCCGCGAGGTGCGGTAGGCGACGCACACTTTTATCGTTTCCAGGCCCGTCAGGACGTCGAGCTTCGTCAACGCTATGCCATCCAACCCGTTGACCCGCGCCGCGTAGCGAAGCGCCGGTAGATCAAGCCAACCGGTGCGACGCGGCCGTCCGGTGACCGATCCGTATTCGTCGCCACGCTCGCGCAGTCGCTTTCCGACCTCGTCGGCCAGCTCGGTCGGGAACGGGCCGCCACCGACCCGCGTGCAATAAGCTTTGACGAGACCGACGACGAAATCGATCCGTGACGGTCCGACCCCGCTTCCCGAGCAAGCCCCCCCCGCCGTCGCGTGCGACGATGTGACGAACGGATATGTGCCATGGTCAATGTCCAGCAACGTCCCTTGCGCGCCTTCGAAGAGAACGCGCTTTTTGCCGGATACGGCGCGCTCCACGAGTCTTGCCGTGTCAGCGAGAAGCGGGACGATTCGCGGCGCGAGCGCGCTTAGCCTCTCGCACACTTCGTCTGCACTGGGCGGATTTCCACCGAGCGCGCGGATCGTCGGGTCCCAGCCCGCAAGCGCGCACTCGATAAGCGATCGAGTCCGCCCAAGGTCACGAAGGGCTCCGAGGGGGACACCCCGACGGGCCGCCTTGTCTTCGTAGCACGGCCCCACGCCTCGCTTGGTGGTCCCGAGCGCACCGGGACGCTGCTCGCGCAGAGTGTCCACGAGCACGTGATACGGCAAGATCGCATGCGCGCGGTCGCTCACGATCAGCGAAGCATCGTTGCGAACGAGTCCCCGCGCGGCCAATTCGTCAATTTCGGACACGAGACTCGTCGGGTCGATGGCCATTCCCTGAGCGAGGACACACGCCGTTTGCAGGCGCAGAATGCCGCTCGGGATGAGACGCACGATGAGCTTTTGGTCTCCGACCACCAAAGTGTGGCCAGCGTTCGGCCCCCCGGCATAGCGCACGACCATGTCGGCGTGCTCGGTCAAGATGTCGACGATCTTGCCCTTTCCTTCGTCGCCCCACTGGGCGCCGACCACGACGACTGCGGTCATTGTTTCGCCTCATCCCCCAAAGGAGAAGCGATGCTAGCGCCGGTCGCGACGTCCACCCACCCGGACGCGTCGAGCACATGCGAGAAACCCCATGCCCTTGCCCAACCCAGCGCCGCGCTCTTGTCCGCCGCGGCGACGGCCGCAATCCCCCTTTTCCGCAGTTCGGAGATGCGCGAGTCGTCTGCCACGCCGACCACCACGACGCGAAGGGATTGCCGGCTCACGACCCCAGCGGAGAGCAGTGCTTCCCCCACCCGATCCAAGTCCAGGGCGAAGCCGGCCGCCGGCAGATCCCAGCCGAAGCGCGCAAGGAGTTCGTCGTACCTTCCCCCGGAACCCATGGCATCGCCGGTTCCGGGCGCGTACACGTGGAAAATCGTCCCGGTGTAGTAAGCGAAGCCGCGTACTTCGCCGAGGTCTGCGCTGACGTCAGGGCCCAATCCGCACGCCACAGCCGCGTCGAACAGCGCGAGCAGGCGCTTGGCAGGCCCGGCGGCCGGTGTGCTGGAAAGTCGCCGTACGCCTTCGAGGAGCGCATCGCGTCGTCCGTGCAACGCCGGCAGGGCGCGCAGGGCATCTGCGTGCGGCGCTGGCACCGCGACGCAAGCAGCCGCAACTGCGGCAGCATCTTTGCGAGCGAGCGCGTCCGATATCGCGGACTGAAGTTCCGGCGAAAGCGGTGCGAGCAGCGCACGGACAACCCCCGCGTCGCCGATGTCGAGCGTGAGCCGGTCAAGTCCGGCTCCACGAAGAGCCGTAACGGCCAAGGCAAGCAACTCGAGGTCTCCTTCGGGCCCGGCAACTCCCGGCCCGCGGCCGCTTCGCCGCCTCAGCACGGTTCCCTCGTAGCCGAGCCGAAAGGGAGGCGGCCGCTCACTCAATCGCGTCGCAATCATCCGCGCGATCTGCGGAGTCATGTCGGGCCGCAACGCGGCCACCTCGCCCGACTCGGGTTCGACAAATCGCAAAACATCGGTCGGGGCGAGCGTACCAAGGCCCCGCTCGAGCACCTCGGAGAATTCGAAGACCGGCGGGGTCACCACCGCATAGCCATGCAACGCGAAGCATTCGAGAAGCTGGCGGGCAAGACTGCGGCGCGCACCCGCTTCCTCAGGAAGAAGATCCCGCATTCCCGCCGGGAGCGGGTGTTCCAGAGACCGCGGCGGTGCGAGCCCAGATTTCTCAACGGCACGGGAGGGCATGCGGGCGACGGGTTAGCCACACCTTTCACATCGCGCCGTCGCGGTCAACCGCGCTTGCACCTGTCGTCAATCCAACAGCCGCCCCAAGCAAAATGTTCAACAATTCCAAAGGCGATCCCGTCGGCACAACGATCGCAGTAGCCGCTGCATCGGCACGGGCGCAAAGAGCGCCGCTCACGGTCTGCCGCTCTGGCAGAAATGGACCCACGACCCCAAAAACCCGGAACCCCCATGGCCCACCTGATCGACAAGTTGACACTCGACAAAGCAGCGAACGGAGAGTCAGCCGCTTTGGCAACGCTGGTCACGTCCCTGGCTCCGTACGTCGAGAAGCAGCTCCAGCGCTATCCGGTAACCGACGAGGATCGGCGCGACCTTCTGCAAACCACGCTGATGCGCGTCGTTCAGCGCGTCGGCTCGTTCCGGGGAGACTCGAGCTTCTCGACCTGGCTCTTCCGGGTCACGGCGAACGAAGCGCTCATGATGATGCGATCGCAGCGCAGGCACCGGGCGCGCCTGGTCGAAGGGCTGGACCTGGACGAGCTTGGCAACCTTCCGGCCGCCAACGATCCTGGCGACCAGCAGCGTGGAGACACGAGCGCCGCGGGGAGCGAGCGAGATGCCCGGGTGCAACGAGCGCTCAGCGAATTGCCGGACGGGTACCGCGATGTGGTGGCACTGCACTACCACCAGGATCTAGGGCTGCACGAAATCGCCGCTCGTCTCGACACGACTGAGAGCGCAGTGCGTTCGCGCCTGCACCGCGCGCGCTCGCGGATGCGTGCGATTCTCGAGCGCGGGCCGCTCCCGCAGATCGCAGCGGCGTAGCCCCAGGTTTGTCGTCGTTTCTTACGAACTCAGTCGGTGCAGGACATGGCCCACGAAGAAGGGCCCCATTCTCTCGATGAACTCGCTCGTCTGGCGCGTTTTGCGCATTGCCTGCACCAGATGCGACAGGGGAGCGAGTTCGCGCCCGACGAGCCCAATGACGAACTCGTTGTCGCCGGCGTCGAGGCCATGGCATGCGAGCCGAATGTCGTGAGCGAGCTCCTGCGCGCCGTAGGCCATTCCAATTTGCGCGTGCTCCCGCAGGATCTGCGCCTGCTCGTGCGGCTCGAGGCGCGCGAAGGGTCCCCTCCGCCGGAGCGGATACCAGACATGCCAGCGGTAGTCCTCTTTGGTCACGTTCTCGATCGGCCGCCTCAGGAGCGACCACTCAAGATCCGGCTCGTGACCGGTTGCATACGATCGCCCGATCATCCCGTACGCAGGGCGAAGAGTCGCGTGGGCGATGGCGTCGTGCGCGAAGAGAGGGCGCACCGCGTGGACGAAATGCGCAGGATCCTCGCTCCACGTGAGCAGGCCCACGCCGTTCGGAGCCATCGCGTCGGCATAGATGACCGCGGCAATGCCTCCCTTCGCACACCGATCGGCAAGCACCTTGGCCAGATGATCACTCGCGTGGCCCGATGGGACGTCCACAACGAGCAGCTGCATGAACAGACGCCGGTCCATCGACTGGCGGACGCCGTCGCGCTTGCCCCCGTACTCGAGCATGTCGATGGTCGGCAGGCCAGGCTCTCTCGGGTAGGCGCTAGTCATTGCGCCGTGTAGCGTACCCCCCCCGGCCTGCCGGGGCGAGCGGCCACCAGGTTTGGGTGGCCTAGTCGGCCGGCCCCGACGGCAACGTTGGCCGAGCCATCTGACGGATCAACCGAACGAGCGCGGTCCGCGCCGGTGTGGACCCGGCGTCAGTCCACGACAATGTTCGGTCCCCCGGGCCGCCCTCCACCTTCAAAACGTATCGGCGCTCGTCCGAAGTTGCCGAGGGTCCGTACGCTTCCGGCGCCGGAAGCGCACTCGAGTCCTCGACCAACCGCAGAAGGCCCGCCGCCTCCTCGGGACCGAGATCCTCGGTGCTCAGGACCAGGGGCCGGGCAGGCCCCGGGACGGCGCCAAAACCGCCGTCGATGGTAAGCGTAACGCGCATGTTCCTATCGCCTCTCACATAAGGCGTCTTCTCGCAAGCGTCCTCGAGCGCGGGCATTCATGCTCCCGGCCGAGCGAATGCTCTCGCTATTGGATCTCCGGCACGTCTGCAGCCACGCTGATTTCTCTGAGCGTTGCCCGCTTGGCCTGCAGCGCCTGGAGCATCGGGCCAAGCAGAGTGGCATCACTCGCGAGGTCTTCGCTTTCCGCGGGGTCACGCGCCAGGTCGTAAAGCTGATACTGGTTGGCGCCGAAGTGAATCAGCTTCATCCCGGGAGTCGCGCCGTGAATGATGCCCCGGCGCATATGCGTGTACGGACCATCCGGCATATCGATGTACACGTCTCGCTCCTCGTAGCTCAGGTCGGGCCTCTCGAGATCGTTCGTCAATGTCTGGCCCGAAAGCTCGCCTTGGGGCGGCTGCGAGACATGCATGAGATCCAGCACGGTCGGGACAAGGTCGATCACACTGCGCTTGACGGGCACGTGGTGCGGTGTCACCCCAGGAGCGCGCACCAGCAAAGGAATTCGAACCAGCGGTTCCCAGATTTCGAAGCCATGTTGGAAAGCGATTCCGTGTTCGTTCATCGCTTCACCGTGGTCGCTCGTCACAACGATGACCGTATCTTCCGCCCAAGGCTCCTTTGCCACGTACCGGAGGAGCCTTCCGATCGACGCGTCGGTGAACCACACTTCCCCGTCGTAGAGGGCCCGCATTTGCGAACCCGCCCTTTTGCCGGGCTCGGAGAAGTCCGGCGACCCGTCGTGCGGAACGTACTGCGCATGCGGATCGAAGTAGTGCACCCACAAGAAAAAGCGTCGCGTCCCGACCTTCGCCAAGAGCTTCAGAGCTGCGTCGGTGAGCTGCGGGCTCGTGGTGCTCGTGTCGCTGTCGCCCTGGCCCGTGGGAGGCATCGCGGAGAGGTCGAAAACATCAAAACCACGCGTCAGTCCATAGGCGCCGTGAAAGTACCAGTGGGACGCCGCACCCAACGTGTAGAAACCCGCGTCGCGAAGGCGACCGGCCAAAAAGGTATTGCCTGCGAAGTACGCATTGAAATGGCTTCCGTCGCGAAGCGTCTCACTCGGGTACTTTCCGATGAGCATCGGGGCAAGCGCTTTGCCCGTATACGAGGCCAGTGCATAAGCGCGGTCGAACACGACACTGCCGGATGCCAAAGCGTCCAAGTTGGGCGTGGTCGGCTTGTTGTAACCGAGAAAGCCGACTTCCGACGCGCGCAGAGCGTCGACGGTGATCAAGATCAAATTCAGGTCGCGTCCCGGAGCGACCACCTTGCCGGGCGAGGGGGAACTGGGCTGAGGCGAAGTCTTGGGCAGCGGAAGATCCGCGCCCGAGCAATCCTCGTCGATGCCGTTGCCTGGAATATCGACCGCGAACGGCGAAATGCGTGCGTCTTGGTCGTTGCAATCGCCACCACCGAACCATGGCGAAGCGCCGTCGCGGTCTCGATCCGTGACCCGGCGGTCCAGCGCCAAAGCGATCCGCCCAAGGGGTGCATGACTCTCGAGAGCCCGCGCCACCGCCGGGTCGCGTTCGAGGGCTTGCGCTTGGTAGGCCGTTACGCCGAGCGAGGCCAAGACCATCCCAAGCGCCGCCAGGAGCGGCGCGAACCGCGGAGCGTGCTGGTCCACCGAAAGCGGGGCCAACCATGCGCAGCCAAAGATGGCCGCCATGCAGACCATGGGGCGCAAATCGAGCTCGTGGCGTTTGAGCACCCCAAAAATTGCGAGCGGGTTGCGGCCCTCGCCGCCCGTGTCGCCGGCGTGGATGCCCCAACCGAGCGCCACAAGTCCCAACGCCAGCCCCCACACGGTGGTCGTCACCGGATCGATGGCACGAGGCCACAGAGACGCAGCCGCCGACAGAGTCCGCCGGACCAGCGGAAGCAAGGCGAACGCCACTGCGCTCAGCCCCACAAGCATCGCAACCGATGTCGTGGCAAGCGAGACGCCGACGGCCCCGGCCGCGCCCTGTCCGAGCGCATCGCGGGCGGCATGAGCGACCGCGACGACCCAGACAGTGCCCAGAGCGCCTGCAAGCGCTGCAACAGCCGCCGTGCGAGAGCGCAGGAGCAACGGCCGGGCGCGCAACGCCGCGATGAATTCAAGGGGAGCGAGCGCTGCCGGTTGCAAGAACAGCGACACGCAGGAGACAGCGAGCCCGGCCGCCAGCGCCAGGGGCGCCAGCACGCCAAACTCCGCGAGAGCGACCTCCCACCCCCGCGCTGGAGCGAGCCCGGCGCCGGAGACGGCTTCGCGGGCCTCGACCACGGCCACGACGAGCGCCCCGAAAAGTGAGCCCACCCATCCGAAGACAATGCGTGCGAGGCCGCCAGTCACCGAGCCTAAGTTACCGCTTCGCCCGAGCCAATGGATGCGCGGAATCATACACGCGCATGAGATGCTCCATCGAGACGTGCGCGTAGCGCTGCGTCGTCGAGAGCGACGAGTGGCCCAACAGTTCCTGGATCGCGCGCAAATCCGCTCCTCCGTCGAGCATGTGCGTCGCGCAAGTGTGCCGGAGAGCGTGCGGATGCAAATCGGCGCGACCCGCTCCCGCCGCGCCATGAGTGTGCACGATGTCCCACACGGCGCGTGGGTACAGCCGCGCGCCGCGCACCGTCAGAAAAAACGCGCGCGGGTCCTGCGTCTTTCGCTTCGGATGCACCATCGACGAGCGCGCTTGGAGCCAGCGCGTGAGGGCATCCATGCACTTGCTGCCCAACGGCACGACTCGCTCTTTGCGGCCCTTGCCGAACACGCGCGCGGTCGCACCTGCCATGTCGACCGCGTCGAGGTCGAGCCCGGAAAGCTCGCTGGCCCGCAGCCCCGATCCGTAGAGAAGCTCGAGCACGGCGCGGTCGCGCAACCCGGCTCCCCCCTCCTGGGAAGGGGCTTCCACCACCTCTTTGGCGGCGTCCACCGACAAGAGCGTTGGCAGGCCGCGGCGGGTCTTCGGCGTCGTTAGTTCGTCGGCGGGACAGCCGGTGATGACGTCCCGGCGCCTCAGCCAGCGCATCCACGTGCGTACCGCAGCGACCTTGCGTGCAATCGAGCTCGTCGCGTGTTTTCGCGCAAGGAGGCCCAGCCACGCGCGGAGCAGGTGAACGTCCACGGCTTGCACGTCATGGAGAGCGCTCGACTGGCGCTCTTGCGCGAACGCCCGCAAGCCTGCGATGTCGCGACCGTATTCGGTCACCGTTCTTGGCGAGGCATGCCGCTCCGCCCGCAGGTACTCGAGAAACGCGTCGAGCGACTCGTCGAGCGTCACCGCCGGTCTGTCGCACGGCAAAGCCAAAGCGGCCAAGTCTCTAGTGAGAAACCCAGGTTGGGGACTAGTAAGAAACTCGGGTGGACTAACGTGCGGAGCATCCTTGCGGCCATAGCGGGTTTCTCGCGCGAGCTTTGGGAGCGCGCGAAGCGTGAGCCTTCCAGCCCCAGGCAGATCGCTTTTTCCGTCGCTGTGGGCGCCTTTTCAGCTTGCACCCCTTTTATTGGCTTTCACCTCGGTACCGCCGCTGCTCTCGCCACATTGCTTCGTTTGAACCGGCCGTGGGCGATGATCGGTTCCCGGGCGACCTTTGGGCCCGTCTTTGTCGCAGTCACCTTCTCCGAGATCGAATTGGCGCACCGTTTGCGCACGGGCCAGTGGGCACCTATCGAGCTCCACGGGGCTCTCGCTCACGCGCGCGATCTCGCCATCGATTGGGCTGTAGGCACGTTCATTGTGGGCGTGCCCTTTGCGGCGCTTTTTGGCCTGGGAGCGTGGGCGATTGCCCGACGATGGGAGCGCCTTAACCCGCGCAGGCCCGACGCAGTTCGTCGACCGTCTTCGGAATCCCCGATGTGAGCACTTCCGGCTGGGCTGCCGTGACGAGCACGTCGTCTTCGATCCGAACGCCGATGCCTCGCCATTCGGCCGGCACTGAGTCTTCGTGCGGCCCCACGTAGACCCCTGGCTCCACCGTCAACACGAACCCGGGCTCGAGCGCGCGCGGCTTGCCCTCAATGAAATAAGCGCCGACATCGTGCACATCCATGCCGAGCCAGTGGCTGGTGCGATGCATGAAGAAGCGCTTGTAACCTTCGGCTTCAATGATCTTTTCCACCTCGCCCGAGAGCAGCCCAAGCCGCACCAACCCGCGCGTGATGATGTCCACGCTCCGCACGTGGATTGCGTTGAGGTTTGCCCCGGACACGGCGCCCGCGATTCCCTCGAGCTGCGCTTCCAGAACCAGCTCGTAAATGGCCTGCTGTTCGCGCGAAAAGCGGCCGCCCGCCGGAAAGGTCCGCGTAACGTCGCTCGCGTAGTACTGGTACTCGCATCCTGCATCGATGAGGAGAAGCTCACCCGGCTGAATGATGCGATCGTTCTTGCGGTAGTGCAGCACGCACGCGTTCGGTCCGGAGCCGACGATGCTTCCGTAAGCTGGACGATCGGAGCCGTGACGGCGAAATGTGTCGAGCAGGATCGCCTCGACCTCGTACTCGCGCATGCCCGGGCGGGCCTGGCGCATCGCAAGCTCGTGAGCATGGCGCGTAATCTTGGCCGCCTCCCGCATCGCATGCACCTCGTCGGGCGATTTGCGCAGGCGCATCTCGTGCAATATCGTTCCCGGATCGACGATCTCAGACGGCGCAAACACGCCCAGCCTTGCGCGGGCGCGAACGCCGTCAAGACCGGACAGAAGTCGGTCGTCGAAAGGGCGGTTCTTGCCCAGACGGTAGTAGGCGCGGCGTCTGTCCTGAAGAAGGCCGGGCAGCTTCTCGTCGAGCTCGGAGATGACGAATGCCTCGTCGGCTCCGTAGATCTCCTTCGCCCCGTCGACGCCGGCTCGCGGACCGTCCCACACCTCGCGATCGGGGTCGCGCGGGCGCACAAACAGCGTGAACTTGCGCTCCATGCCGTCGAGCACGGCCACGCTCTCGGCCTCGTCGAACCCGGTCAGGTAGAAAAAGTCGGAGTCTTGCCGGTATTCGTGCTCCACGTCGTTGTTTCGAACGAACACGGGGGCGGCCGGCAGCACCGCGACCGAAGAGGGGCAAGCCGCGGCCATCGCGTCGAAGAAAGCAGCACGACGGCGTTCCCAGCTTTCTCCGTCACGCATCGCTTGTTCCCTGCCTACCGTAGGCATCTTCCAGTCGCACCACGTCATCGAGCTCGGGGGTAGACACCTCGACGACGTCTACGTCCGTGACCGCTACCATGCGATGGATGGTGTTGGGAGGACAGTGAAACACGTCGCGCGACCGCATGCGCAGCACGCGAAGCTCTGCGCCGCTGCCCACCTCGAGATCCATTTCGCCGCTCTCGACCAGAAATGTCTCGTCCTTCTTGACGTGGTACTGGCGCGACAGCTTTTGCCCGGCTTGGATGTGGAGAATCTTGCCGACGTAGCGGTCGGTCTCTGCCCACACGAGCTCGTAGCCCCACGGCTTGTTCACGCGTCGCATCGCAGCGTTATTTAGGCTATCACGCGCGCCATGGCCACGCTGCGACTGCAAAAGGTGCTTGCGCGGGCGGGCATCGCCTCCCGCCGCGCCGCCGAAGCGCTCATCGTGGCGGGGCGCGTGCGTGTAGACGGACGGGTCGTGACGCAGCTCGGGACGAAGGTCGACCCGCGCGGCAGCCGAGTGGAAGTCGACGGACAGCGCATCGTGCGCGAAGCGCCTGTTTACATCGTGCTTCACAAGCCCCGCTCGGTCATGTCCACGATGCGCGATCCTCAAGGGAGGCCGACGGTCCGAGAGCTCATCCTCGACGCGAACGCGCGTGTCTATCCGGTCGGGCGCCTGGACTTCAACACGAGCGGCGTTCTCTTCGCCACCAACGACGGGGACTTCGCCGAGGCCCTGCTCCACCCGCGCCGCGCGGTTCCCAAGACGTACGTCGTCAAGGTGCAGGGGCTCATGCAAGACCGCGACGTCGAAGGGTGGCGGCGCGGGGTAGAGCTCGAGGAGGGCAAGACCCATCCCGCCAAGGTCAAGCTCTTGCGCCACGAAGCGGACAAGACTTGGCTCGAGCTCACCATCACCGAGGGACGCAACCAGCAAGTGCGCCGCATGGGCGAAAAGACGGGCTTTCGCGTCATGCGCCTTGCACGGATCTCCTTTGCGGGGATTGGGTCCGAGGGGCTGGCGCCCGGGCGCTGGCGCCACCTCACGCTCGACGAGCTCAAGGCGCTCAAGAGAGACTACGGCGTGCCCAAACGCATCGTTTCGCCGCCGATCACATCCCAATCCTGGCCAAAGAAGCCGGCTGCGCGCAGGGCCGCTCCGCCGAGCAGCAGCTGACCCCGCGCGGGCGCAACGTCTTCGTCGTAGACGACATAGTCGGGAAGCATTTCGGGCAGCGAAGTCGACCGCCAGGTGCCCAGCGGACCGACGCCCTCGACGACGACGACGTAGCGATCCGGCCGGCGCGGATTGGGCCGAATGAAAGCGGTACCCAACTGCGAGAGCGCGCCCCCTTCGCCCTTGCCCTCGTCCTTGCGCGCAATGCGCATGGTTCCCACGACGACGTCCTCTCCATCGATGCGGATCGGGAAATCCGGCTCGAGCTCGCGAACGACGCGGTTGGACTTCGCGTTGCCCACGAGAAATAGGGCATGGTCGTTCGCAATGGCCTCGCCCTGCGCGAAAAACTCGACGTCGCTCAAGACCGGATACTCGACGCGCACGCCCCAGCGAACATGTCCCCACTCGCGCGCGATGTCCTCGTTGACCCGCGCCTGTGCGGGATCGCTCGCGCCCCACACGAGAAGCACTGGCTCGTGAAATACGTCGCGGATCGGCCCGGTCATCGTACCGTGCTTGAACATCCCCGCGTGGACCGCCGGGCCGGCCTGCCAGGGGAACCCCTGCCCGCTCCGATGCAGTTCAATCGGATCGCCCGCCTGGAAGGTCAACGGATTGCCGTCGGCGCTTACGACGAGCGGCGCCGCGTCATCGATCCGAACCGAATCGCGATCGAGGCCAAAGGCCGCCACTCCGTGGGTAGTGACGGAGATGCTGCTTCTGCCGTCGACGCGCGCAGAAAGCTCACCCCAGGCGTCGCTCGCGGCGAGCTCCCGCACATGCAGCCACGCGTCGTCCGCCCAACGCGTGCGAGGCGTTTTGAATCGCACCGCGCGCGGGTGCAGCGGCCGCCGGTGCGACAAGAGCCACCGCGCTCCTTTGAGGTCCTCGTAAGTCGTCTGCCACACGTTGTGCCCGAGCTCGGGGTGCTCGTGTTCGACGGTGTAGTGGAGCTCCTCGTAGCGGTCGATGAGCACCCCGCTGTTCTCCTCGGGGAGGTCCTTGGTGCCATGCACGACATAGAGGGGAAGGTTTTGGCCGTTTTCAGCCCAAAAGACGTTTGACCCTTGCTCGGCGATAAAGCGCTCCCAAGGGAGCAATGTCCGCCCGACGAAGTCCGTGCGGACGAAGTAGCTGTGGTAGCCACACAGTGGTTCGGCCGCGGCGAAGCGATCCGGGTGGCGCAGCGCGCACGCCGCTGACCCGATTCCCCCCATGGAAGGACCGGTCACCGTCACGCGCGCGGGATCGATCGGATAGGCCGCCATCGCCCAGTCGACGACGCGCATCACGTCGTCCTCGCCGAGGTCTCGGTACATGGCGTTGAAGTGCCCGTCCGGAGCGACCACGATCGCATGCAGCGTCTCGAGGTCGCGCCGCGGATGGCGGTCTTCCCAGACCGCATCGCGGTCGGGGTCGTCGTGGCCGAAGAGCCACATGAGCATCTGCATCGGATAACCGTTCATGCCATGCAAGGCGACCAGCAGCGGATAGGTCCTGCGCGGATCAAAGTCTGGCGGAACGTAAGTGGCGAACTCGGAGAAGTGCCCATCGGCGGGCGAGCGATACGCTCTACGCATTGCGCCGGTGCGCCACGCTTGGCGTTCAGAAGAGCCGGTCCCCAGTGCTGCCCCGATGTAAGGGTCCCGCTCCTGCTCGAGGGCGTTCGACAGTTCGTTGAGCTCGCGCGCGTCGGCAAGTTGGGCTTCCAGGTCGCCGTCGCCCTTTGCGACGAAGCCGACAAGTCGCTCCCGCAAGTAATCGACGCTCTCGAGCGACGCAGGGGCAAGCCATGCGCCGCCCCGCGCCGCTTCGATGGCGCGCTCCGCATGAACGGCGGCCTCGCGAACGGCTCGACGCGGATGAAACGGCAGCTCCAGCGCGCGTCCCGATACGTCGGCGTTCACGGTCCAGTCGTCGTCTTCGACCGACCCGGCGGCAATCTCTCCCAACGCGATGACCCGCTCGCGCGAATCGACGTCGTACACGAGGTCGTCTCCGCCGATACGAAGGAGCGGCTCGTCTGTCCCGTGCGGGATGCCGCGCACAACTTCCGCCCGCACGGCAATGGGCACGTCTCGCGGGGCCCCTTCGAAGAAATGAATCGCGAGCGTGGGCCGGTACTCGCTAGTTCCCATGCCGCGATCGAAAGTCACCCGCGACATTCTCGCCGCCAATGCGCGCGCATCGCCATCGCGCGCGCCCGGGAGCAGCCACCAAGCACCCTCGGGCGGTTTGAGGGCCGCGTCCAGCAGCCGCACACGCAGACCCCACGGCCGCCCGTGCCTGCGGAGTGAGAGCACGATCGCGTGATCGCCTGGCGGCAAGTCGAGCGTGACCAGATCGTCGTCGTCGCGCCGCGAGCGAGCTTGATCCCGCGTGAACGCACACCGGCCGTCGACCATCGCGGCGACCCCGTCGTCGACCCCGATGAAAAGCACGTGCTTGCCGCCGCGATCCAGGTGAAGCGTTCCCCCCACGTACGCGACGTCCTGGTGTCCTTTCGAGTCCAAGGCGGCCGCGACGTCCAAAGGACCGCTGGCCGTAGAGGCCAACTGCCAGCGCAGAGCTCCCGGCCCGTCGCCGACCGACTCGCCCAACCGCGGCGAGAGGTGCGACTCGTCCGGCAAGCGAGCGCGGTCGAAGGGTCCCGCAATGAGCCACGCGCCAATGTGTCCGTCCCGGGAAAATGCAACGCGAGTCCCCACTGACGTCGCGGTCGCGGTCGCGGTCGCGGTCGCGGTTGTGGTCGCGGTCGCGGTCGTGGTCGCGGTCGTGGTCGCGGGCGTGATCGCAGCGGCGACCCCCGTCGTCGCCGCAGTCACCTCACGTCCACCATGCAGCGCGCTGGCACACGCCACAAGAAGAAGCGCGCCCATCGCGCACGCTCGCCAAATGCGCATCTCTTCCTCGCCGAACCCGATTGTAGAGCGTTTCGGCTCCGTTGAGCGAGTTCAGGGAAAGAAGGCCTCCAAGCCGCAAAGCCGCCAAGAAGAGAGGAGGGTTTCGGCAACCGGTATCGAACCGTGGCTACCGCGTTGATCTCATGTGCCAGACCCCTCTCAATCCTTGGCGACTTGGCGGCTTGCGGCTTCTCCCTCTCTCTTATCGCTTTGCCACCGGTGCTCGATCGCGACCGTAGGGATCGCCGAGGAGCGACTCGGTGTGCGCCGCGCAGAGCCAGCGCCCGTTCTTGTTCACCCATGTCGAACAGTCAGCTGCGTCCATCGACACGTTCTTGCCGTCTACCGTCAGGTCCTCGTGCACCTTGTAGGCGAGAACGGCGACGTCATCGCTAACCAGTAGAACCTTCGCGTCGCCGAGCTCAAACGCGTTCAAAGTGTACTTCGCGCCGCTCATCATCTTCACGAAGGTGTCTCTGCTGATGCTTGCCGCGCCCGACGCACCCGCGACGATGCACGGGTCGTGGGTCATGCTCATCGTCGTGTCGACGTCCTTGTCTTTGATCGCCTGCCAGTAGCGCTTCTCGAGCGCGAGTAACTCTTTCTCAACTGCTCCTTGCATGGCTGGGCCTCCTCGTGCTGAGGATACTGCAACTCCGATGCCCTCGACCGCAACCGTCGACTCCAAGATCGGAAGGTCAGCCACGGAGTCTCTGGTCGCGGTGATGATCCTTGCAGCGGGATGCGCGCAGCAACCACCGCCGATCGCGGCCCCCAAGCCGATCGCGCCCTTGGCCCCAATATCTACGACGGTGTCCAGCAGGCACGATGCAGAGGCGGTCGTCCGCTCCCAGATTCATCCTGGCGCCAAGGACTGCTACAAGCGGGGGCTCGAATCTGACCCGACGCAGGCCGGCAAGCTCGTCATCACGATCAAGATGCGCCCGAGCGGCGAGGTCGAAACTGCGACCGTCTGGAGCAATAGCGGCCTTTCGGCAGGCGTCGCGAGCTGCGTCGTTGCCGTGGCGCAGCGCGCAAAGTTCGACGCTCCGGGTCCAGGCGGTGCGCGGATCAGCATCCCGTTCAACTTCCAGCTGCGACTGCCCGACGGCGGGCCAGAGAGACCGACGGAGTGAGCTTTTGTAGCAAAGATTGCGGTGGCAGCTTCTGATGAGCGGCGCGCAAAAGATAAGGATCTCGGTCGAGGCGAAAGATCTTAATTGGCTACGCTGTCGGGCCAAGCAATGTGGTGGAAACCTATCGACGGTTTTCGCGGAGGCGACGCGGCTCCTTCGGCAACGCGATGCGTGCGAGCGCTTGCTAGCGCGCTTTGGCGAAGACGCGAACGTCTCACCGAGGGACGCCTGGATCGCGGACACCTCAACGCTCGCAGATGCAACGAGTACGGCCCGTCTTCGTGCGATCGGCGGACACCAATGGGCACGGTCTCCCACGTCGCATCCCCGAAGACATCAAGCTCGCAGTTCGGAAGGCTTGCGGCTTCGGGTGCGTCCGTTGTGGGACCGTTCTTGTCCACTACGACCACGTAAGCCCCGAGTTCAAGGATGCACGCAAACATGTTGGGGCTGAGTGCGTTGTTCATGACATGGGTCCTTTCGTTCCGACGAAGGCGCTTGGCGGAGCACCGTGCCCGCCTTCCAGCAGCCTTCCGACCTAAGACCGTTTCATCCGGGCGAAGGGCTGCAAAAATCGACACGTCGCTCGTTCTTTTGTCGCTTCCAGCGATTGCCATTCGATCGTGGCCTGGGCCACTGTTCGCGCCCTGGATTTCCACGACGCCCGGAGCTACCTGTTGATCGATGCGTGTCGACCAAGCCTTTGAACGCCGACCTGACGTTTGTGGGGGTCAAACCGTCATTCGGGGTACCCGCGTCCCGCTTCGAACGGTGCTCGCGAGCCTGGCGGAGGGCGCAACCATCGAGGAGATCGTCGCGGACTTTCCCACGGTAACGCCAGAACAAGTTCGCTCCGTAATCGCCTTTGCTGCCGCCTCGGCCGAAGAGGACCTCCCGGTACCGGGCGTGCCCACGCTCGAATGAAGATCAAGCTCGACGAGAACATGCCCGGCGCGCTGGCGGCAGATCTCGCGGCGCTCGGTCATGACGTAGACACCGTGTGCGACGAAGGGCTTGCCGGGCGACCGGACCCAGACGTCTGGCGGGGCGCGCAAGTTGCGGGGCGTTTGCTTATCACCCAGGACTTGGACTTCTCCCGACTGCAAACGTTTGCGCCCGGGACTCACCATGGACTCCTGCTCGTGCGATTGCGCCAGCCAGGGCGTGCTGCGCTCCGTGCGCGCGTTCGCAGCCTTTTCGAAAGCGAGGCGGTCGAAACGTGGTCGCGATGCTTTGTGGTTGCGACGCGTGCGAAAGTGCGCGTTCGTGCGGCCGGAGGCTGAGGACTCGAGGCTGTTTTCTATCGTGTCGGCAGCTCTGAAGCAGCAGAGCCCACAAAATTCGAGCGGACGGGTCGGCAGATTCACTCCGCCTCGCCGTCCGCTCTTGTTATGTCCCGTCCGTTCCCTTCGGGCTGCGGACGAGTTGTGTGCCGTCCGTTCCCTTCGGGCTGCGGACGAGTTGTGTGCCGTGCGCGCTATCGGGAGGGCGTCACTTCAGGCGGCGTCGCGGGCCGCGCAGGCGCGCTGCCCTTTATCTTCGCCTTCTGACGTTTGCCCATCGTATGCCGCGCTACGCGGGTGGCCTTGGCCTGCACCACCGCCTGCGCCTTGGTCGACGCGGTCTTCTTGCCGCCGCGGGGCTTGGGCACGGTGAACCCGAAGTCCTGCAGCATCTGAAGCGCCGCGGTGCCGTAGCTCCCCAGAAGGTACGTCCTGAGGTTCTGCCGCGTGCCGGTCGCCTTTTTGCGAGCGGCCTTTTGCTTGGCCCGCTGCTGTTTGGCCTGCGCCTCGAGGGCATCGAGAGCGTTGGTCTGGTCGATATCGTCCTGGAAGATGGCCTTGAGTGCCGCCGGAGTGATGCTTGCGCCGGCAATCAAGAGGCTGGTGATGCTCGCGAAGTACTTGTCCACGCCCTGATTGGTCTTTTGGGCCAGTGCGAGAGCCGTGGGCTTGTTGGGGCTGAGTACGTTGTTCATGACATGGGTCCTTTCGTTCCGACGAAGGCGCCTGGCGGAGCACCGTGCCCGCCTTCCAGCAGCCTTCAGACCTAAGACCGTTTCATCCGGGCGAACGGCTGCAAAAATCGACAGGCCTCTCGTTCTTTTGTCGCTCCAGCCACCCGATAGAGGCAGCGGCACGATGGAAGCGGGGCGCGACCTACGTGCCAATGGCCGCGAAATGATTGGAGGAGGGCGCGACTGGCTCGCCGGAGGCCACCAACGAGTCGCTCTAGCCCGGATTATTCACGGGACAACGAGCTCGGCTTGTGGATGCTCCGCGCGCAGTTGGAGCGC
>WNFJ01572739.1_pt1 | contig 22218 bp, 20 predicted proteins | sample 5400461 | NCBI WGS metagenome assembly WNFJ01 (sample SAMN13153349, study PRJNA577476) | soil metagenome | isolation source: 115 cm saprolite on Douglas fir-dominated hillslope | place: USA:California | collected 2013-09-17
TGGCGGGTTCGGCGTCGTCCCCGCCACGCTCTCCAATCAACTGTCGGAGTCGTCCGTCGACTTCAACTACTACATCGTCGGCAGTCAGTGAGATCGCGGGGGGACGGACGTGATGGCTCGCGCGCCGCTCACCTCGCCAGACGCATCGCCACGACCGGGCGCTCGATGCCGGTCTTCTTGCCGGGTACCGGATTGGCCAGGACGTTGGTGCTAGCATCTACCTCCGATGACAACGCCCGATGATTTCTTCAAACGGGTGTTCGGGGATTCCGAACCTACCCACGTTGGAAGCGGTTGGTTCAGCGGCGTCGGGTCTATCTTCCTCGGATTCCTCGGCTTTGGCGGTGCCCTTTGCCTGCACTTTCCCGCCCTACTCACGCTGCCGGACGCCCGCGTGCATTATCCGATGCACGTGATACGCCTGCTTATCCAGGGAGCGATTGTCGCCGCTCTTGTGCTGGGCGCCATCTCATCGGTCCTTCGGCAGCGCAAAGTGCTTGCCCTAACCGGCCTTAGCTTCGCGCTGGCGGCTGCGCTGCTTGGGGGAGGCGGCACTCCGTTGCCCGAAGAGATCTCGTCGAAAACCGGAATCGGATTTGACTGGTTTCTCTTGGACCTGCTCGTGATGACCCTCGTCTTCCTACCCGTCGAACGGCTTTGGCCTTTGCATCCGAACCAGGGAACGTTCCGGCCCGAGTGGACCACGGACTACTTCTATTTCCTGGTCACGCACCTGCCCGCCCAACTCCTGACGCTTCTCATGGTGCTGCCGGCAACGATGCTTGCCCACTGGTTGGCGATCCCGAACCTCCCCGAGTTTTGGACACGCCTGCCTTACATCGTGCAGCTCTTGGCCGCGATTCTTGTCGCCGATGTTGCTCAAGTCCTCGTGCATCGAGCCTTCCACGCCATTCCTCTGCTTTGGCGCTTCCATGCCGTGCATCACTCCATCCGCACGCTCGATTGGATTGCTGGCTCACGTTCCCACCTCATCGACATCGTTTTCACGCGCGGCCTGATCATGATTCCGATCGCACTGCTCGGGTTTTCTCAAGGCGTGCTCGCCGGCTATCTCGTGTTCGTCTCCTTTCACGCGACGTTCTGCAGGATTGGATTGTCACGCCGCGGTACCACCATTGGCATCACGCCGCCGAGCCCGAAGCGGTCAACTGCAACTTCGCCATTCACTTTCCCTTCATCGATAGGATTTTCGGGACGTGCCATTTCCCGACGGGCCGTTGGCCGGAGCGCTATGGCCTGCTCGACGCTTCTATGCCCGCTGGCTTCTTTGCCCAGCTCGTCGCCCCCTTTAGGCGGCGGAGAGTTTCTTAGAGGCTGAGCTCGGGCAACGCGACGTCCCCTGGTCTTTCCAACCCCGTGGTCGACGGCTTGACCAGCCCGAGCCCAGCCATCGCCCGCACGGTCAAAAGCCCAAAGTCATATTCCGACGTCGCATGCGTGGTTCGCATGAAACGCGGATAGTGGTGGTGGTTGTTTTGCCAGCAGGCGCTGAAGGTCGCCGTCACAGGAAACCAATCACCGATGTTCATGGCGTTGTCATCGGGATCGTCGTACCGGCGAGTGCCGAACCGCCGGTTATGAGTCCAATAGTTCTGGATCATGTTCACCCAGAGCGCGAACACGCGAGCGCCGAACCAGACTCCGACCGCGTATCGCCAATCTCGAACAAGCCAAAAGAGAAGGCCGCAGCTGAAGATCGGCGAGAGCCCCATGAATAACGGGTGGGAGACCAGCCGGAACACCCAAGTCTTGAGGATGTCGTCCGTCGCCACGTTGGCTTGGCATCGATAGGGGAAAACGCAGAGGTAGAGTGTCTTCCAAAAGCCGTCCGCCGCCACCTTGTTCGGGTCGCCCGGATGATCGGCGAATCGATGGTGAAGCCTGTGCCGATTGATCCAGGTCACGGGATCAACATAGATGCCGACCGTGTTGTTGAGGAGCGTCACCGCCTTGATGAACCACGGTCTGTAATCCAGAGCTCCGTGCGCGATGCCCATGTGAATCACATCGGAGAGGTAGATCCCGCAGACGAACCAGAAAACCAGCAGGTAGCCCATGCCGACCGCGAACCCAAGCCACGGCCCCACCCACGGCGGCGCCAAATACGCCGATAGAAGCGCCTGGAACGCCAGCGCCGCAACCCCCGCCAAGTTATAGCTTTTCATTGTCTCCTGAGGGAGAACGCTAAGGTGGCGGCCACAAGGCGGTCCATGGAATTCGCCCCGACCACGTTCGTGTCGATGGCCCGCGGGAAATTGGGACGTTGCGGAAGTCACCCGAGCTTGGCGACCTCCCGATGCCGAAAGCAGTCGACGACGTGGTCGTTGACCATCCCGATGGCCTGCATGTGCGCGTAGATGATCGTCGACCCCACGAAGCTGAAACCGCGGGCCTTCAGATCCTTGCTCATGGCGTCGGATTGCGGGCTGCGAGGGGGGATCTCCCGTAAGGTTCGCCGGCGGTTCTGGACCGGGCGACCGTCGACGAAGCGCCACTGGTACGCGTCGAAGCTGCCGAACTCCTTCTGCACGTCGAGAAACGCCTTGGCGTTCTTGATCGCCGATTCAATCTTCGCTCGGTTGCGTACGATCCCGGCATCCGCGAGCAGCGCCGCGACCTTCCGCCCGTCGTAGCGGGCGACCTTCCGCGGGTCGAACCGGTCGAAGGTGCGGCGGTAAGCGTCCCTCTTACGCAGGATCGTGCTCCAGCTCAAGCCCGCCTGCGCTCCTTCGAGGACGAGGAACTCGAAGAGGACGCGATCGTCGTGTACGGGAACGCCCCATTCTTCGTCGTGGTAGGAGACGTACAGCGGGTCGGTGCCGGACCAGGAGCAGCGGCTCTTCATCGCGCGCGCGGCGTCTTTCTTCATCGGGCGGGTTTTCGCGTCGGCGATCGCGAGGGGTCCAGGCCCGCAAGGAGAGCCTTTCTGGCACCACACCGTCAACCTGGACGTCCGCACCGTTCCTACCTATGCGGCACGAATCGACAAAGCGCAGCACGGATCGCCAAGAGCCTGCACCATGCGCCTGGCTAGGGTGGGCCACCGAAGGAGGTTGCACATGGCGGTACGAAACGTGGTCCTCGTGCACGGTGCGTTCGCGGACGGCTCGAGCTGGTCGCCAAGGCGAAGCTCGCGACGATCGAGATTGCCGGTCACATGCTCTGGCGCGGCGAGCACGCGATCGCGCCGGGGGCGCAGAAGGTCGACTTCATGGCCGACGAGGCCTACGCGGTGACGCCGCTGCTCCAGCCGTTCGCCGATCTCCTCGGCAAGGTGGCGACCGACGGGTATGCACCATGGAGGATCGGCGAGAAGCAGAGCCCGTTCGGCCTGCAGAATGGCGCCATCTTCAAGGAGTACGACCTCGTCCACCTCGCGTACGGCATGCTGTTCTGGGGCGCTCGCAACGTCGACGCGCGCGGCTTCGACACGGAGGCGAATCGGCCGACCAACCTGCAGATTCCGTTGGTCCGCGCGGAGAGTTGATACCCTCGTCGTTGGTGGCTGCCGGGTTTCTCGATCCGTGGATAACGTTCCTCCGCTTCGACGAGTCGTCGACGATGCGGACGCATCGCTACTCGGATCGTTTCTCGGCGGTGCGCGTGGAGACGACGGGGCGGCTGCCAGACGCGGTCCACAAGTCGTCGAGCGTCGAAGCGCTGCTCGTCTCGATGTCGCTCCGGCCAGTGGCGGCGCTCGCCTACCGGCTCTGGGTGGACGGCAAGGTCGTCCCGACGGGCGAGATCCCCGCCTTCCGCGCGAACGTGATCGATCTGGCCGCGCAGCCCGCGATGTGGGCTGATCGCGGGATCCACTACGTCCACTTTCACCTGCGGCGATCGAGCATCGACGACACCGCCGCGGATCTCGGCTACGACCGAATCCCGGGCTTCCGGCTCGCCGTCGCCCAGGAAGACATCGTGCTGGCGCAGCTCGCCAGGAGCGTGCTGCCGTTCCTCCGCAGCGACGCGGGGCCGCCCCCGATCGCGTTCGATCAGCTCGAGCTGATCCTCGCGGCGCACGTCGCGCAGCGGTTCGGTGGAGTGAGGCGGCGCCGCGCTGCCGTCCACGGTGGGCTCGCCGCCTGGCAGCGGCGGCACGCGGTCGAGATTCTGCGCGAGAACCTCGATGGGCACATCCGGCTCGCCGATCTAGCACGCGCGTGCGACCTGTCGGTCAGCCACTTCGCACGGTCGTTCAAGGCGAGCTTCGGCGTGAGCTGCCATCGCTGGCTCGTGGATCGCCGGGTGGAGCGCGCGCAGGAGTTGCTCGCGCTGACCGATACACCGCTCGTCGACATCGCCAGCAAGTCCGGTTTCGGCGACCAGGCGGCCTTCACGCGTACGTTCCACCGGCTTGTCGGCGTGACGCCGGGCCACTTCCGCCGCGAGCACGGGCGCAAAGGGAGGGCGCCGTAAGGACAGCGTGGTCGCGCTCCGGACGACGGCGGACCGGCCCCCCGCGACATCCACGCCAGACCCCTCGAGGAGTGGCCCCGGCAAGGGCGGCCATTTCCTAGCGATTTTGCCAGCGCGCTGTCTTGAAGAGCACGACTGGAACATCCGTTGCTATAGGGTGGGCATGCTAGGCATGCTTGGAATGCGGCGTTGTCTTTCTTGTGACGGCTTTCTTCCCGCAGGCCGCGAGCGCTGCCCCAACTGCGCAGCACCGGAGCGTTCGAGCCGATCACTTGCCACCCGTCTCGGCCTCGTCGCGGGACCTCTCGGGGGGAGCGCGATCGCGATCACGCTCATGGCCTGCTACGGAGCGCCGCCCTGCGACGACGGGACGTACAGCTGCCTGCCGCCGCCGAACCATGACGCCGGTGGGGACGCCGACGCGGCGCGGGACACCGGGCTCGCCGACGCCTCCGCCGGAGACGGCGGCCACGACGCGGCCCCCGGCGCGCCGGATGGATCGGACGCCGATTCCGGGCAGGACGCCGCAGAGGCCGCGGCCGAGGCGAGCACCGATGCCTCCAACGACGCAGCGAGCGAAGCATCGACCGATGCGTCGGCCGACGCTCCCGAAGGTGGCTGAATGCCGCGCCGGCTCGACATCGCCGGGGACGACTTCCGGCCCGCGTACGTCGTTTGGGAGCTCACGCTCGCGTGCGACCAGCCGTGCACGCACTGCGGATCGCGGGCCGGGGACGCGCGCGCAAACGAGCTCACCACGGAAGAGGCGCTGCGCGTCGTTGGCGAGCTCGCGGCATCGCGCGCCGAGGAGGTCGTTCTCATCGGCGGCGAGGCGTACCTCCACGCGGGATTCCTGGAGATCGTCCGGGCGCTCAAGGCCGCCGGCGTTCGACCGGTGATGACGACGGGCGGGCGTGGGATCACCGCCGAGCTCGCGCGCGCGATGGCCCAGGCCGGGCTCGCCGCCGCGTCGGTGAGCGTCGATGGGCTCGAGAAGACGCACGATCTCATGCGCGCCGCGCGCGGGAGCTTCGCGTCGGCGACGCGGGCGCTCGCGCTCCTGCGCGCCGAGGGGGTCGCCGTCGCCGCGAACACGAACGTCAATCGCTTGAACGAGGCCGACCTCGAGGGCCTCTACGAGCACCTCAGGGCGCAGGGCATCGCGAGCTGGCAGGTCCAGTTGACGACGCCGCTCGGCCGCGCGGCGGATCGGCCCGATCTCGTCCTCCAGCCTTTCGATCTCCTCCGCGTCGTGCCGCGGATCGCCGCGCTCAAGGCGCGCGCTTTCGTGGACGGCATCCTCCTCATGCCCGGCAACAACCTCGGCTACTTCGGGCCGGAGGAGGCGCAGCTGCGCTCGACCAAAAAGGGCGGCGACGACCACTTCCGCGGCTGCCAGGCCGGACGCTACGTGATGGGCATCGAGTCGGACGGCGCCGTCAAAGGCTGCCCGTCGCTCCAGACGTCGCACTACGTCGGCGGCAACCTGCGAGAGCGCCCGCTCGCCGCGATCTGGGGCGCGCCGGAGGTAGGCTTCGCCCGCGCCCGCACGAGGGACGATCTCTGGGGCTACTGCAGGACGTGCGTCTTCGCGGACGCATGCCTCGGCGGCTGCACGTTCACGGCGCACGCGTTCTTCGGGCGGCCCGGCAACAACCCCTACTGCCACTTCCGCGCGCGCGACTTCGCGCGCCGCGGCCTCCGCGAACGCCTCGTCCTCGAGCAGGCAGCTCCCGGACGGCCGTTCGACAACGCGCTCTACCGGATCGTCGTCGAGCCGGTCGATGCGCCCAACCCGGCGCCGGCGCGACCGATCGACCTCGTCAAGATCCGTCGAAAGACTGAGGAGTTCGCGGGACACTGAAACGACGGCTCCCTTGCTCGCTCAGGCGGCAGCTCGTCGAAGAGGGGGCGCAGCATTCGCCCCTGAGGAGATAAGTACCCCAAGAGAGGAAAACGCAACAATACGTTGCGCGGTCGTTGATCAACTCCGCTATCGGTGGCCATATTTATTCAATAATGAAGGTGGTGGGCGCAAATGGGCTCTCGAACGTGGAACGCGCGTACAGCGCGTGGGTATGGCCTCCCCAGGTTCGGCTCAGCTTTCCCGCGACGCGTCTTCAGTAAGGACGTCCAATGAATCGAATGTTCGCACTTCGAACGATTCCGTGGGTAGCGCTCGTGACGGCCATCGCATGCGGTGACGGGGGCACCCCGGGAACTGTCGCGGGCTCAGGCGTGAGCGCTTCGGGCGTGGCGATCAGTGGCACAAGCGGTGGCGTGAGCCCTAGCGGGGTGGGCGCCGGCTCGGGTGCTAGCAGCGGCGATGCGAATACCGGTTCGACCAGCGGAGCGGTCACCGGCAGCGGCTCGTCAGGCACTTTCGCGGCCAGCGGCGCAAGCAGCGGGGTCGCGGCGAGCGGCGCGGGCAGCGGAGCCGCGGGCAGTGGAGTCGCGGTTTCTGGCGCGAGCGGCACTGGCTCGGCGAGCGGCGGCGCCAGTTCGGGCAACCTGTCAGCCAAAGGCCGCACGGGCATGAAGAGCGCGGGCTGCGGCAAGTTGCCCATGGGCGCCGTGGCGACCACGTTCACGAACCACAGGATTTCCATCCCCGCTTGCGCTGCCTGCACCGTGCCGAACTGTCCGAAGAACTGCATCGCGCCGCCCTTCGCTCCGGGAGGCGTCAACGCGCAGGCGGAGCCCAATGGCGAGAACTTTCTGGACAGGGACTACACGATCGAGCTGCCCGCGGGCTACGATCCAAGTCATCCATACCCCGTGTTCTACGGTGGCAACGGATGCGGACCCATGCCGCCCCTGCAAGGCGCGGGTTTCAGCGTCCCCGGCGAAAACAGCGCCATCAAGGTGGGCTTGCAGCAGGTGAGCCTGCCGTCGGTCGGCAGCTGCTTCGCGGACGGGGGGATCAGGTGCTCCCCCAACATCGCGAACGTGGCCGCTTGTGTGAACGGGCCCGAGATCCCTTACTTTCTGGCCGTGATGAACTGGGTCGAATCGAATTTTTGCGTCGATCTCGGCACCGAGTTCGTCGGCGGCGGCAGCAGCGGCGCATGGGAAGCGCTTCTGGCAGGCTGTGCGGCCGCGAATACGCTGCGAGGCATCTACACGGTGGCGGGAGGCTTGCGCGAACATCGATGGCCGTGCAACGGGCCCATCGCCGCATTCATGATTGCATCGGACGTCGACACAAATAACCCCGTCGGACCGCTCCCCAAACTCTTCGTCATAGAAGACAGCTATGGCATGGCGCCCGCCCGCGACGAGATCTTGGCCAGAAACGGCTGCGTCGGAAAAGCCACCGCGCCCTACGACCCCAAGTTTCCCGTCTGCGTCAAGTACACCGGCTGTCCCGCGACCTATCCCGTCGTCTGGTGCGAGTTTCCCGGGGGCTCACACGACAATCCAAACTATAACGGCGTTAACTACGCGAACGCCGTGGCGCCGTTTCTGTTGGGACTTCCTCCGGCGCCCTGAAGGGCGCGGGCACGGTGCCTAAACTTCGAGGCCTGAGCAGGCGCGGCGCGTCGCGTCGATCGCTTTCGCGCAACCCAGCCGAGCGAAATCAACAGCGCGACCCAACCCGACCCTCCGCGCGGCACGCGCCGGCCCATCGCACAGGTGACGCTTCCATATCCGGCCGGTTGCGTCGCGGCGCTCCCCGCGTCCGCGGAAGCCGTCGTCGCGGGGGTCGCGCCGGAATCTCCCGCTCCGGTGCTGCTGCCGCCGTCGAATGGAACGCAGTAGCCCGCGCGGCAAGCGCTGCCGACACCGCAAAGCTGAAGGTCGGTGCCGTTGTCGATGACGCCGTCGCAATCGTCGTCTAAGAGGTTGCACTCTTCGGGCCGCGGACGACCGGGGACGCAGTATTTCGAGTCGCAGCTCGGGGCATAGCGACGGCACCAGCCCACGCCGCAGGTGGGCCGTACGCCCTCGTCGATTTGGCCGTTGCAGTTGTTGTCCTTGCCGTCGCAGATTTCAGGAGCGCCGGGGTACACCGTGGGATCGTTGTCGTTGCAATCGCCGTCGCACAGACCGAATCCTATGAGGTGGGGCGTGCATCCGGTGTGCGTTGCTCCACCGAGGATCCCGTGGCCGTCGCCGTCTTTGTCTTCGCAGAGAACGACGTTCGCCAGGCCCTCGTCGATTTGGCCGTTGCAGTTGTTGTCCTTGCCGTCGCAGATTTCAGGAGCGCCCGGGTACACGGTGGGATCGTTGTCGTTGCAATCGCCTGGCATGGCCGAGTAGCCCTTCGGCGGCGAGCAATTGAGCGTCCAGACCGAGGCGACCCCGTAGCCGTCACCGTCGCTGTCGACGTAATACTTCGTCCCTGCGCCGCATCCGTACGCGAGGCTTAGAAAGGCGTCACCCTCCCCGTCGCCCTGACTGTTACCGTTGCCATTCGCCGAAATCGCATAAACCGGGAAGTCGGCGCCGCCCATCGTCGGCTGGCTCGGAGCCGTCCATGTCACCTGGAAGATGACTTGGTTGCCGGTCGCATGCCCCGGGGCGCTATGCGTAATGCCGCCGTCCGACCAGACCCTCGTCCCGGCCGTCGCGGTGAACGTTCCGATCGCTGGCGGCGGAATGTAAAACCCCCCCACCGGCCCGTTGGTACTCGAAATGCCGATCTTAATCGTGACCTTCTGCCCGGCCACCACGGACATCGAATCGGCGGTGTCCACCGGCTTCGATGCCGCCGTTCCGGGCCCAGCTGACGTGAGACCAACACAGAAGAAAAGTCGCTGCGAGCACAGGTAAGGAGCGCTGAAGCATCGGAGCCGCCGCCCGCGCCGGCGAGGCGGCTAGCATCACTGTCGGAAGGAGAGGCGAATGACTCACTCTCGCCGCCCGGCCCGCATGGCAGCGGCATTGTGGCGAAGCTCCTGGATCGACGCCGTGCCGTGCGGGGTCCATGGCTCGCCCACAGAGAGTAGCGCCCCCGTGGACGGATCCATCGCCAGGTTGCGCTCGATCGGGTAATAGCGATTGTGCTGGTCGATCAATCGATTCAGCTCGTCGAGGCCGCGCGTGACGGCGGCGGGGACGGCATCGAGCGACTGTCGCTCGGCCATCGCCAACTGGTTGACGAGGTGGGCCTGCAGATCCTCGATCTTGCGCAGCCGTACGGCGTAGGCGGGAGGCCCCCCGATCGCGGCGGCGATGCGCTTCTCGAGACTGAGGCCGAAGTTGCGCTGAGGCGAGGCCGTCGACGTCCCACGTTTGGACGACTCGGGCCACAGCGACGGTTCACCCTGGAGCTCGAATCCGAGCTGGCGCGTCGTCGACTGCAGCGACGCGCCGGGCAGGACCACGCCGAGGGCCTGCTCCAAGCGCGACACGAACGTGGAGAACTGTACCTTTACGGCGGCCCACCGGGCGGCGTCGGAGACGACTTGCTCGATGCGTCTGCGGTAGGCCTCGCCGGACTCGTGGTGCCGGGGGCCGAGGTCTAGGATCCTGCCGGTGACCGAGATACGCGCGGCCGGCTCGTCGCGCGGATGCTCGACCGCCATGCGCGCCTCGATCTCGACGCCGAGCCCCGCTTCTTCGTGCTCTACGCAGAGGCGAAGTTGGCGAATGGCGTCGGTCTGGAGGAGGACGTGATCGGCGAACGCGGTCATAAGCTCGGGCAAGTCGTTGGGCACGCCCTTGTGGTCTTCGAACACCGGGGTTCCGTCGACGACCAGCCATCGCGCGTTGTCGATCCCGAGCGCGATGAGCGCGGAGCGCACCTGGTAGAGGAACGTCGCCGCTTCGATGCGGCTACGCATGCGATCGGTCGACAGGTCGACGGCGGCGCCGGCCAAACCTTTGCATCGGTCCCAGAACGTCGGTGCGTGCTCGATGACGTCCGCGGGCAGGTCGATGTCGAGGGTCGCTACAAACCGCACCGGGGCGAGTGTAACCCGCGGGGCGCACGCTCGCTGGTGCGCGGTCGGTCGCCGCGGCCTCCTCCGGCAGGCACGTCGACTTTCGTGGTGCAGGGAATGAGGAATGACTACTGGCCGGTGGCGTCGTGCGCGCCAACGTCGACGGCAACATCGAGAGCGGGAGCGTCGACGGCCCAATCAGGAGCGACGTCGCTGCTCATGTCCGGGACAACGTCCCAGGCACCGGCTTCCTGCGCACCGCCCGCTTCCGGGGGGCCACCGGTGCTGCTGCCCGCGGCGCCGTCCGCCATTGGGCTGACGCCAGCCTCCCGGTAGTCTGGAGTGTCGTTGAACCCGAAGGCCATCTTCTGACTTCGGTTCGGCACGAGTGCGACGCCTGACGGCGTGAGATCGAAGCGATCAAGATACTGCACCGGCAACAGCAACTTGCAGCCGACCGAAGTCAGGTACTTTGACAGGACGGGGTCATTGAACGGCCCGTTGTCATAGCCGCGATCAAACCATTGGAAGAAATCGCCCAGGTGGTTGGGGATGTACACAGCCGGGTGCAAGATCGGGACTACGTACCGCGCCACGGCTTCCGCGCCTCCGCCAATCCAGAGGTCGACGCTCGTCAGCCCGGCCGAACTCATGGCCTTCGCAAGGCTCTGCAGCGGGCTGCCGTAGTTGGTGCCATTGATCACGGTGTCGAGCTGCAGGTCCACCGCGGACCCCGAATTCGTCCAGAACAGGCTCAACACCCTGCCCGGCGTTGTAATCTTGAACAAGAATCCGCGGTTTCCGCCGCCGTTGGGAAAGTCCTCCGCGACGCCAGCACGCAGGTTTCCGTCCATATCGGGCATGGGAGGCGCCGTCAGCTCGACGGGGTCGTGTTGCTCGGGGTTCCCCTCGTGCGTGCCGCTGTGGTTCCACAACACAACCCACATAGACACGGTGTCGCTCAGTTGGAACGACTCACCGCCATGGACCGCGGTGCACTGTTCTGGGGGAATGTGCAGGGCTTGGGCCTGAAAGCAGGTCGTCGGCGCTCCGATGATCTTGGCGCCGGTGATTTTGGCCCAGTAGGGGGTGTCGAAACTGTGGTCAAAGTGACTGTGGCCGGTGAGAAGGTACTTCACGGGGCGATTGGCCTTCAGCAAACCGTGCATCTTGTCGACCGCCGCCGTGTCGATGGGAAAACCCTTCTTCGTCAGGCCGAGCTGGCCGCCGCCCCCAGCGAAATAGTCCCCGGGAATGCGTGTCATGTAACCATCGATCACGATGTTCACGTCGCTCGTCTCCAGGCCCCAGTTGGCGATACTGAACCAGGTCAGCTTCACGCTGCCGCCATTGTTCGGGGTTTGGTCGTTTGCGGAACACCCGGCTGCGGCCGTCACGAGGGCCAAACCAGCCAGAGACTGAAAGAGCCGCGTTGTCAGTGAAGGCGCCTGCGTCTTGCGATGTCGGTTGATCATCATCGTTCCCTTTGCTGGCCAGATGCCTATCAATGCACGCAGCGAACGTATTTGGGGTCTGTCTGTATGCCCGCTGAAGCGGGCATGGAGACGACGGCGCTTGAGGCCGTGTCCCCGTAGCTGAATCGCACCATCCAGGCCGCGGTGTCGCTGCCGCTGAACCCCGACGACGTCCAATATGCGCCGACGGGAGTCGCTGGAAACGCGTTTTGATCAATGGCTGGCCCTGGACCGGGATAGGCCGTCCCGTAGTCGACGATGGACTGCAGTTCTTTCAGGCTGGGCAGACGGAAACCGGCGCCCGCGGCGGTGCAGGAAGCCTTGGCCGCGGACCAGGTCATGGCAGGCGCGGCCATCTGCTGCCATACGAGCCCGGTGCTCGCGTCGGTCACCGTTCCAGTATCCATCTTGAACCGCGCCCCGGCCGCATAGCAGGCCCCGGCCATGTTCATGGCCGTGCGCACGCATCGGGACAGGTTGAAATCGGTGGGGTCGACGACGTTCGTGCCCCCTTGGATAAAATTGACGTACCAGGCCTCGTGGGGACGGCCGGCGAGGGCCGTAAACGTCCAGAACAGATTGGCCGTTGTACCGGGAAATGCCGCGGAGTCGATCGAAGGCGAGATCGCCGTGTAATCGACGATCGACACCAATTCAAGGACGGTGGGCAGGCGCCAATCGGCGTAGCCGCCCAGCCGGCTGGCTGTGCATGCAGCGGTTGCAGCGGCTTGTGAGGACGGCGTCGAGCCCGCCGATCGCTGCCACATCAAACCGGTCAATCGATCGAACACTGTCCCGGCGATGGACGTGTCGTATGTCGCCGGGTTGGGAAGGCCGGATGACGCCGGGTTGGGCATCACGCACGTGTTGCCTAAGACACTGGCCTCGATAACTTGGGGGAGTGCATCTGTGACCGGGTTGGGACTGGCCGCGGCCTCCGCTTCCGGCGCCGAAGCATCCATGGGCGATGCACCCCCGGGTCCCGCGTCGCTGCAAGATGCGGCGCCCATCATTGTGAAAGCTCCCGCCAGCATGGCCAGACGCCCACCGTTCCTACTTGTCATTGAATGCGCCTCCGTCGGGCTAGTGTCGATGGGACCCCGGAGACGCTTGGAGCCACCCTCGCCGGATGTTGTCCAAAGGCGTCGGCGAGAAAGCCGTCCTCACGCGCACCGCTACTGCTCACGTCCCGGCCAGCGCAAGTCCTTTTTTCAGAGGAGGGCTCTGCCAGCGCGGAATTGGTAGCCGCTGCTGTACTCTTGCGTCTCAGATGGAACTTGAGTCGTCACGGTGGGCAATCGCCCGGGACCGGCACGCTCGTTACGGCACGCTGAGCACATACTTGCAGAGGGGGAGCCAGCCGTTCGCCGGATTGTCGTTGCAGAAGACCGTGTGCCCGCCCGGCGTGGTGCCGCCCATTCCACCGACCATCGCGAACAGGTGCTGAGGCGGCATGTACGTCCCCATCCCGTTCGGCAAGACGTTCGTGACCGGGGGAACCCAGCCGGCCTTCGTCACGGTCGCGACCATACTCATTTCTGCCGAGTCGGGCCCAGCCATCGATGGGTATGCGCTGGTGAATCCGACGAGCAAGTACTTGCGGTCCCCAGGCGTCCCGTTCGGACTCGGCTGGGTGATCCACAAGGGCGTTCGGGAAACCTTCGGCCTGCGGTCCCGAGGTCGTGATGACGCGGCCGAAGGGAACATAGGCGGAAATCATGGCCCACGTTTGCGACCCCCACGAGTAGCCGACGACCCAGACGTCGCTCGTACGCAGCGATCCATTGGAATCGAGGAAGTAGCCCCAATCGCCGTGCGGGTTGGCGGTCATCCCGTATTTGATCGCGGCCACGGTCTCGTCGACGATGCTCGCGCCCGCCGGCACCGAATACCAATTGACGCGCGGTTTGCCGTCCCACAACTCCATGCGCGAGTCGCCGATTTGCCGGTTCGCCTCCGGATCGTTCGGGTTGGTCTGGAGCGCGGCCTTGTACATAGGAGGCACCTTGCCGCCGTCGAGGCACGTATCCGTTTTGGGCGCGAAGATGTGGAAGCCGTACAACTTGACGAACGCATCGAAGCCGCCCGCACCCACCCCCGTGCAAATGCCACCGAGCAGGAGGACAAGCTTGCCTTGAATGGGCTTGCTCGTATCGATGAACATCGGTTGTCCCATGAAGGACATCGAGAAGGTGCCGCTCGGCGTCACGTTGATGGGGCGAGTCGGGGGCGGATAGTTGTCGCCGGCGTCCGAGCTCGTCGTGCCGCCGTCTGCCACCGTTCCCGTCGAGCTCCCGGATGCGCCCGTGCTGCTCGCAGCGGCGCCGGACGGGCTCCCGCCTCCGGTCGCTGCGGCGCTCCCGCTCGCCGCATTCGCCGCGCCGGTGGAGCCCGCCTGACCGCTTCCGCCTCGGAGTTGGAAGCCACGCTGGCACCCGTCGCGGCCAAGTCGGTGCCGCTCGACGTGCCTTGAGCCGTGCCGCTGCCCGTGCCCATCGCCGAAGGCGAGCTCGCGGAATCGGAGCACGCCGCAAGGATCATCAACGTAGGCCCGCAAATGAAACCGAAACGCGACTTACGAAACGTCATGCATGCTCCCATGCTCGGAGTGCTCGGCCTGCTCAGCGCTACGGCAGCGTGCTCCACACGGACCAGATCGCGGTCTTGTACGTACCGCCGCCGTCGGTGTGGCCCGCCCCCGGGGGCCGGCACCGGATGACGGGATAGGCCGATGGACAGCCGTTGTACTTTAGGCATGCGCACCCCACGCATGTCGGCCACGGCGTCGTGTCCGTGCCGACGCAGCCGTTGGTCTTGAGGATCAGATCTACCGCGAGATCCGAACCCGTGGGGCCGGTCGCTGGGTTCGTGTTGTCGGCACCGCCGGTGAGTAGAAGGGCCGCGATCGGCAGATTCGTCGGCATGGGCCGGTTCAAGCGCAGACCGCCTGCCGCCGTCGAGATGCCGCGCACGACCGTACCGCCACGCGCGAGGCCGAGCGTGATCGACTCCCACGCGCCGCTGCTGTAGCCGCCTAAGAAGACCTTCCCCTTGTCGATGCAGTAGTTCTTTTCGATCTCCGTCATGATCGCATCGAAGTACGGCAGGTCCGGCGTATCGGCGCCGTCGTCGGCGAAGCATGCGCCCCCGCCTTGAGGCCACACGTAGCTAAGGCCGATCTGAATCGCGAGCTTGTTGCTCTGCGGCAGCACCGTGAATCCGCCGCCGTTGCCATTCGTCACGATCTGTCCGCCGCAGCCGCCGCCCCCGAACAAGACGGGATAGGGCGTCGCAGGATCGTAGCCCGTGGGCAGGTCCAGGTAGTAAACGCGGTCGGTCCAGCTTCCGCCCGGCGTTGCCGGTTTGACCGTCGGAGCGATCCCCGTGACGGCGATGTGGTGCTGTATGAAGCTCCCCGGCGTGTCGGCGGCGGGCCGCGGTGTCCCGCAGCCGGCGCTCTTCCCCGTTGCTGCGCCGGCGACGACTCCCCCTTCAGTGCCGGGCATGGAGCTGCCGTCGGGGGAAGGCATATTGCTGCCTACTCCCCCGCTGTCGCCACCGGTGGCCGCGGGGCTCGCGTCGGATCCCTGGCCTCCCGGTGCGCCGGATGTCTGCGCTCCCGCCGCGTCGGATTCAACGGCGCCAGACGGCGACATCCCGGAGCTTCCGCTGGCACCCAATGGTGTCGAGCCCGAGCTTCCTGCTGTTGATGAGCCAGAGGATCCTGTCTGCGAACCTGGATTCGCTGGTTCGGACGAAACCGGACCGCTACAGCCGACAAGCGCGACGACGGCCAGAACCTGGCGCCCGAACCAGTTTTGCATGATGCATCCTCGTCAATCGTTGGCCACGATCTCGGATGGGAGTCCTCCCGCCGTGGCCAGAGTGGAAAAAAGCGCTCAAGGTGCGCACCGGATGCGCGAGGGAGTCACCAACAAGGAACCAATGGCGATCAAGAAGGTAGGTCACGCAAGGCGACTCCTTCTGCTCACTCTTTTTGCGTTAGCGTTCGCTACTTCACTGCGCTACGTCGGCGTCGCTTGTCGCACCCTCGCTCGAATCGCGACAATTGCCTGACGCGCGGCACCAAGGTCCCGGACGAATCGAATCAGGTATTTCATTTTTGGTTCAATCACAGACTGGCATCCGCGCGGACGCTACCTTCTTATTGACGGCTCAATGACGACGCTTGGCGGTAGAGGGGAGTAGGCTCAGGGGGCCGCCTTGAATGCCGCGGCTGCTCCCACCCACCAAGCGCTGGACTGGCCGCCGGGCTCCGCTGCGGTCGGGGTGACGGTCCCTGGACCCATACCGGCATAGCCTGGACGCAGGTTGTCTTCGAACATCGAATAGAAGCTCTGGTTGATGCTCGCGGTGGCAAGGAAGCACCGAGCCTCCGACCGGAGGCGGACCGACATTTCCCCCTGTCGTCGTCACTGCGGACCGGTCACCTCGACCACCGGCACGCCGCTGCCGCTCACGGTGCCGTCACCGTCGGTTGCTCGGACGGCAGCAATACAGCGATACTTCGCTAGCCATAGGCCTTCCTCACGCCAGCCGACGAACTGCTTCGTTCGCGACGTATGCGCTCCCACGCCCTTCGCAGTCGCGAACGCACGGTCCCCACAGGAATTTCGAGTAAGGAAGCAATGTCGCTCCCCGACATTTCCTCAAGTGCAAACAGCGTGAAAACGGCGCGCTGGCTTTCTGGCATTTTCTCGAGGATTGCGTGGGCTAAGCGGGACAGGTCATGCTTGTAGAGATATTCCAACGGCGTTTCAGGCTCCGCGCCGGTCCATTGGAACTCGCCGACGTCCACTATGACCTCGCGACGAATGGGAGCAGAGCGCCGATAGTCCTTTGCGACCAATCGGCAAATCGAAAAAAGCCAAGTGGTCAACTGCGCGCTGCCCTGGAAGCCAGGCAATTGACGATGCACCACAATGAACGCATTCTGGGTGGCGTCCATCCGGTCAACTTCGCGAATGCCAAACCTGGCAAGGGTGCGCCACACGAACTGGAAGTATGCGCGATACACGTGCTCGAACGTGAGGGCGACTGGCGGGTTGTTCTGCCGCATCGGAAAAGGCTCATCACTCAAGCGACGACGCGAGCCGGTGGTGGTACGGTAGAAATGACCTCGACCTCCGAGGACGGTTCATCGGGCCGCGTGAACCGTTCTCGGTTGTGCTGTAAGCGCCTGCATGTTCGCGCGGTCTTTCACCGCCGCATTGTTATGCGTGCACCCACCGAGGGAAGCGACGAGCCCGATGAACAAAAAACTTAGTAATGTTAACAATTTGCCTACGCTCTCCGGACTCATGCAACGCAAGAGCCGCGTCATGGCCGAGTTGCGGAGCGCAAAAGCTGGCGGTTGTCTTCTTCTGGATAAATGCTGATTGAATAGAATTGTGAACCGGATTCGTTTGATGCGGACATTTTCCCTCTAGATGGCATCGCAGCCGCATCTTCGCCTCGTTACGCCCGCGTTGGCGGTCGACACCAGCGGTCCGGTGCGCTTCGACGATCTCTTTCTGAGGTATTCTGGGTACGTGGCCGGCCTCGCCGCTCGTTTGCTCGGTTCGGGCGATTCGGACTTGGACGACGTTGTTCAGGACGTCTTTTGGCTCGCGGCGCGGCGCATCGCCAAGATCCCGGACCTAATCCAGGCACGCGGATGGCTTGCCACCGTGACGACGCGAGTCGTGAGGCGCAAGCTTCTCCGGCGGCGCTTCCGCGGTCTCTTTCACGCGAATCCTCAGCGCGTCGAGGTGCCTGCGCGCGGCGCGACCTCGGAAGAGCATGCGGTCCTCGCGCGTCTCTATGAGGTTCTTGAAGGGCTGCCGACCGAGGTGCGGATCGCGTGGTCGCTTCGCTACCTTGAGGGCGAGCCCCTCGATGCCGTCGCAGCGGCGTGTGGATGCAGTCTCTCTACAGCCAAGCGCCGCATCGGCGTCGCGAAGAGCGTGATCGACGAGGTGTTCCGTGACGTCTGAACAGAGGTGGGAGGCTCTGGGCAAGAAGATCGAGCCGCGCTGGGGACCGGAGCGCGAGCGCTTGGCTCGGGTCGGGATCGAGCGTCTCGCGACGAAACGTCGCGCGGCGACGCTTGTGGGAGTGTCGGTGGTGGCGCTCGCCATTGTCGCCGGAGGAGTTCGCGCATTCGTCGGCTTGCGGGCCCATGCGCCGGCCGACGTGGCTTCGGTCTCTTCGGCGTTGGCGCCGGTCGCTGCCGCGGTCGCCGCCGTCACCGTTACGAACCTTTCGCAGGACACCGTCCTTGAGCCGATGCCGGATCACCGCGGACGTGGGTTTGCGCTTCGTTCAGGGGGTGCTCGGTTCATGGCCGCACACGACCCAGAGCATCCTTTCGTCGTGGTCGCGGGCGACGTCGTGATCGAAGACCTCGGGACAACGTTCACTGTGCAGTACCTTTCCGCTGATCGGATCGACGTCGCTGTCGAGGAAGGGCGCGTCAAGGTGCGAGTGCGCGGTGCGGACACGGAGATTGCAGCCGGAGATAGTCGAGAGTTCGCGGTTGTCCCGTCGATGCCCGTCATCGAAAGACGGAGCCTCTCGCTCGCTGGACCAGCGATGTCGTCGTGGCGTCCCCTGGCAGAGAGTGGACGTTACGACGAAGCGCACATCGCGCTCAAGAAGGCTGGACCGAACGCCGTGCGTGACGAAACGGCCGACCTTCTTCTGGCCGCTGATGCGGCGCGACTCAGCGGCTACCCGGCGGAGGCTGTGCCCTACCTCGAGCGCGTCGTGCGCACGCATTCGAGCGACCCGCGCTCGAGCCTCGCATCGTTCACGCTTGGGCGCGTGCTCTTGGACGAGCTTGGCCGCCCCCGCGAAGCAGCCGATGCGTTTGCCCGTGCGCGTGTTGCGGGCGGACCTCTCGCCGAGGACGCACTCGCACGCGAGGTTGAAGCCGCTTCGCGCGCGGGCGACGCGACCCGGAGCCGCGAGCTCGCACGCGACTATCGGACACTCTACCCGAAGGGACGGCGGGCGAAGGCCGTGTCGAGATTCGGCGGGCTCGACTGACGGCGAGGGCGGCCACGGCATTCGGTGTCGGGCTCGCGATCGTCGCGGCGGCTGCTAACGCCGAGCCCCGCGAAGAAAAGCCGCGGGTGTCCATTACTGTTGTCGGCTGCGACGACGTTCTCGCCCAGGAGGCGCAGCGGATTGCGGCGATTGAGCTGCGCGCCTCGCTTGTGGAAGCGACGCCCGACGAAGCGACGACTCAGGTCGCAGCGACTTGCGATGCGGACTTGGCGAATTTGCGAGTTCTCGATCCGACGACCGGCAAGTCGGTCGAGCGTTCCGTTGCGCTTTCCCAAGCGGCACCGACCGCGCGCGCCCGCTTGCTCGCACTGGCGATCGCCGAGCTGGTCGCTGCGAGCTGGTCCGAGCTCGAAAGCAACCCGGAGCCGAAGGCACCGCCGGCCGCCCCGCTCGCCCCCATGGCGGCGCGTGCGGCCGCGCGAGGCGCCATTGCGCCCGTGCCCCTCGAGCTGGCCGCGGTGGCCGATGCCCACCTTCTCGCGAGCCGTGATGTGGTCCTTGGCGGAGGAGCACGAACCGAAGTATGGATCTCTCCGCCCTTCTTTTTGCGCTTCGATGCCCTCGCCCACTATGCAGTGTTGTCGCGGTCAACCGGTACAATCGCGCTCACGATGCCCAGCCTTTCGGGCGCAATTGGAGCCTCCCTGGGGACCGAGTCGCTCCAGCCCCGAGTGAGCCTTGGCGCGCGCGCGGGCTACGCCTGGATGAGCGGCGTCGCGCGAGGCGCTGCGACTACTGGGCACCGCGAAGAGGGTGCCTGGGTCGGGCCGGAGCTCACGGTCGAATTGTCGGCCTGGCCCCGCGCACGCGTGCACCCGCTGCTTTCGCTTTCGGTGGGTGCGCATATTCTAGGGGTCCGAGGAACGGTTAACGGTGGCCGCGATGTCATGGCAACCGACGTTTGGAGCGCTCTTAGCCTTGGTGCCGAGGTGCGATAGGGGCTAGTGCGACATGGCGAACTTGAGTTTCCTTGGTTTGAGGCGTCGGCGATGGCTAACGTTGCCAGCCGCATTGGCCGCGTGGGGGTGCGTCGAGCAGACGGGATCGGTCTTGAGCGACACCCCGGGCATCCCGACCCCCGATCCGGTTCTGCCGGTCCCTTCGCCCGATCAGCTCGCGTGGCAAACGCAAGAGCTCGCGGCCTTTTTGCATTTCGGCCCGAGTACTTTCGCCAACCAGGAAGTAGGAGATGGCACCGTCAGCCCGACGATCTTCAACCCGAGCGGGCTCGATGCGAACCAGTGGATGGCGACGCTGCGAAACGCAGGATTCCGCCAGGCGATGTTGACGGCCAAGCATCACGATGGATTCTGTCTGTGGCCGACCAAATGCACCAGCACCGCCTATTCCGTCGCGGCGAGCCCGTGGCTCGGCGGCCAGGGCGACGTGGTTCGCCAGTTCGTCGACGCCGCCCACCAGGCCAACATCCGCGTCGGGCTCGCGCTCTCGCCCTTGGACCACCATGAGCCAAGCGGCACGCCCGCCTACCTCGCGGTCTTCGAGTGCCAACTCACCGAGCTTCTGACCAACTACGGCGCGGTCGACGAGATCTGGCTCTGGAACGACGCTTCCAACGCGTTCGATTGGACCGCCATCCACGGTCTCGTGCACCGACTGCAGCCGCATGCGCTCCTCGACGTGGGAAACCTCGTCGCCGTCGCGGGCGCCGATGTTCGAAGCGTCGCGCAAGCCCTCCCTCTCCCCGCCGCCGACGAGACGAGCGTCCATGCGGGCTTCGGTGACACGAGCCAGTTGCCCGTTTGGTATCCGGCCGAAGCGGTTTATTCGATTCGCCCCGGATGGTTTTGGCACGCCGCCGAGGACACACGGCAAAAGACGCTGAGCCAGCTTCTCGACATCTACTACGACTCCGTCGGACGAAATAGCGTTCTTCTTCTCAGCCTCCCGCCTAACGCACAAGGGCTGCTCGCGAACCCCGACGTCGCCGAGATGGACGCATACGGCGCCGCAATCCGCGCCATCTACCAGAGCAACGTGGTGGCAGCGCGGCCCGCGCTCGCCGATTCGGTCTTCAAGGACACGCCGAGCCATGCCGCATCCATGGCCGTCGACGGCAAGCTCGACACCTTCTGGGCGGCCGGGGAGGGCAAAACGAGTGCGCGGATCGAGTTCGACCTAGGCTCCCCGCGCGCCTTCAACGTCGTGAGCATCCAGGAGCCGATCGCGCTGGGCGAGCGGACCACCCAGCATCGCGTCGAAGCGAAGTCGAATGGATCGTGGACGACGATCGCGAGCGGAACGGCGATCGGCCAGCGCAAGATGCATCGCGTCGGCGCCGTGACGGCGAGCAGCATCGCTTTGGTCATCACCGAGGCGCGCGGCGTTCCGGCCATCGCCGAGTTCGGCGTCTACGATTCGCCTTTTCCGTAAGTTGTTGCACGAGCGGAACCTCGACCACCGGCGCCGTGCCACATCCGGACCCACACCTGGGGGCGCCAGCGGAACGAGCGGCGTCGCCGGCGGCACCTCCGCTGGGTCGATGTCGGGCAAGCAAGCTTCGTCTTGGCATCCACTGGCAGACGAGCACCAACGAGCGGCCTCGTTCAGTCCGTCGCAAAAGGAAGGTCAAAAAAAAGACTGGGTCTCTTGAACCGTCTTCGACGGTCGAGGTCATTCTCCTTGTTGGTGGACCAGGTTGGTTTCCAGGCGATCCTTCGGAGCAGGCGAGTGGCGCGACCAGGCCCGCTGACGCTCACACCCACAAAATGAAATGAGCCGCCGGGGTCTTGGCCGGACACTTGGTCGACGGCGAGACCTCTTCCCCTGCCCGCCCGGCACAACGCCAAGGAACCGAAGCATGACCTTCCCTTCGCCGCGCGTACGACTCCGCTCCGAATCCCTTCGCCCGCGCCTTCGTTTCCTGTCGGTCGCGGTTGTCGACCTATGCGCCGGGTTGCTCTTCCTCGCCGCGGCGCCGGCCTCAGGTTGTACGGGGAGGATCGGCGACGTCGAGAACACGAACGGGGTCGACGGCGTCGGCCACCCGTCAACCGGTCCTACAGGGGGGAGCACCGGAGGCTCCGCGACGACCGGGACCGGCGGTACCGGTCCCGGGGTGAACCTGCTCGTCGGCACGTCCGTGATCCACCGGCTCACGCGTACCGAGTACGCGAATACCGTTCGCGATCTGCTCCGCGCATCGCTGGCGTCGCTGGAAACCCTTCCGCCGGACACCGGTGGCGACGGCTGCACCAAGACGTCCGTGTCCCAGGGGTCAAGCGCCAATACCCTGCTGGCGTACGAGGCGGCGTCGAGCGAGCTGGTCGAGATCGTCTTCAAGGATACAAACCTCAAGGGGCAGCTGGTAACGTGCGACTTGTCGA
>WNFJ01707312.1_pt2 | contig 22184 bp, 23 predicted proteins | sample 5400461 | NCBI WGS metagenome assembly WNFJ01 (sample SAMN13153349, study PRJNA577476) | soil metagenome | isolation source: 115 cm saprolite on Douglas fir-dominated hillslope | place: USA:California | collected 2013-09-17
CGAGCAACAGCCGGCCCGTGACCTCGAGCAGACCGACTCCGCCGACCACGCCCAGCAGCGTCACTGCGGCGTAGGCGCCCAGACGGCGCGTCCGCGTCATGCCCGCCGTCCGATGAGGATGAAGAACCCGCCCTCGCGCCCCTGGCTCGCGATCCAGCGGAGCTGCGAGAACAGGTGGTCGAGCTTCGACCCCGGGTCGTGGCGCTCGAACAGGCGCTCATCTTGGGTGAGCCGCTCGGCCGGGTTGATCTTCGGCACCGAGTTCAGGTACTCGAGGCCGTTCTCGCGGAACCACTCGAGCGCGGTGGCGACGCTGATCGTCGCCTCGTGTGGGTGCCGATACTGGTCGGCGAACCAGATGCGCTTCTTCTCGGCGCCCACGTTCTTCTGGCGCATGACGAAGTCCAGCCACAGGAACCGGCCACCCGTCACCCGGAACAGCGCCTTGCGCATGTTGAGCATCAGACGGCCGTACGGATTGTAAAGACCGAGGATCACGTAGCCGCCCCGCTTCGCGAGCTGGCACACCTCACGGAATCCCCCGCGGGCGTCGGCGGTGTGATGCAGGACACCGTTGGAGAACACGAAGTCGAAGCTCGCCGGGCGGAGGGCCAGGCGGAAGATGTCCATCTGCACGAAGCGTGCGCCGTCGAGCTCGAAGCGCTCCTTGAACGCGCGGCCCTTGCGCAGCGAGTTGAACGACAGGTCGATGCCGAGGGCGTTGCGCTTCATCGCCGAGAGGAAGTTCACGAGCTGGCCGGTGCCGCAGCCAACGTCGACGACCCGCGCCGACCAGGGGATCTGCTCGTCGAGGAGCTTCATGTAGATGCCCTTGCCGGCCTTCTGGGCGAGGTCAAAGGGAGTCTCGACGTCTTCGTACCCGGGGAAGGAGCACGCCTCGTAGAACTGCCGGACACGCGTCGCGACTTCGTCAGTCTGCATCAGAACCTTGGGCAGTTTACCGCACTTCGCGCGGCCCGCGCGCCAGAACCGCGCGCGCCGCGCGTCTCAGCGGGGGCGGCAGCATCAACGCGCCCAACGGCTTCGCCACGAAGACGGCCGACCACGGTGGGGAGGCGCCGCTGCGCAACGCCCGCAGCTTGGCCACGACCTCGTCGCGCAGCCGCGTCGTGTCGCGCGCGCTCGAGAGCCGTCCCGGCGCCAACCGCCGGAGCACGAGCGGCTCGCCGAGGTTCGCGAGCCGCGTGACGCGGCTCATACGCAGCCACAGGTCGTAGTCCTGGGCGACCGCGAACGACTCGTCGTAGGCGCCGACCGCGTCGACGACGGCGCGCCGGAACATGACCGAGGAGTGGATGAACGGGTTCGCGCGCATCAGCTCGCGGCGGAGCGCACGATCGTCGCACGGCGCCGCCAGCGTCCGGACCACCGCGCCGGACGGCGCGATCTCGCGCGCGGCCGTGCCGAGCAGGCCGACGTCGGGATGCGCGGCCAGGAACGCGGCCTGCCGGGCGAGGCGCTCGGGGAGTGCGACGTCGTCGGCGTCGATGCGCGCGATCAGCGGCGCGCGCGCGGCCCGGAGACCGCGATTCAGCGCCGCCGTCTGCCCGCCGCGCGACTGTCGAAGCACGGACACCCTCGTGTCGCCCACGGCGGCGAGCCGCTTCGGCGTCCCGTCGGTCGAGCCGTCGTCCACCACGATGAACTCGAGGTCGATCAGCGACTGTCCCAAGATGCTGGCCAGCGCCTCGCCCAGCCACGGCTCGCCGTTGTAGACGGCCATCACGACGGAGACGGCCGGCGCACTCATCGCTTCACCGCCACCAGCAGGACCATGTGACCGAGCGCGTGCAGGGCCGGCCGCGTGTACAGCAGCCGTCGCGCCAGGCCCCGCACCCCGCCGCGCGCCGGCGTCGCCCCGCCGACGTCCGCGGCGCCCGGCCCCCGGCCGCGCGCCGGCCGCCAGCGGCGCCACGCGCTGCGCAGCACGCGCGCGGGATCGTACGGCGTCGCCTGCACGACGCGGAAGCCGGCGCGCTCCACCGCCGCCGTCGCCTCGCGCCGCGAGAACGCGAACTGATAGAACGTTCCGCCGGCGGCGCGGACGCGCTCGTTGGCCCGCCTGATCCGCCGCGCACCGAGACGACGGACGACGTTCACGTAGGGCACCGAGACGAGCAGCGTGCCGCCGGGCGCCAGCACGCGATGCGCCTCGGCGAGGAGGCGATCGGGGCCGCCGGCGTCGTGCTCGACGACTCCGAGCGAGACGTACGCCCCGAACGCGCCGGCGCCGAACGCCAGCTGTCCCAGGTCCATGGCCACCAGCGGCGTGTCCTTGGCCCACGCGCGGCAGACGCGGAGCGGGTCGACCGCCCAGTCGGCGCCGACGGCGTGGTAACCACGCCCGCGCAGCAGCACCACGTACTGGCCGAGACCGCATCCCGCCTCGAGGACCGGCGCGGGCGCCGGCGGTAGATGGCGCAGGATGAGGTCGGTCAGCGGCGACGTCTCCGCCACGCGCGCCAGCGCCTCCGGTGTGTGCCCCCCCCAGTGCTCGGCCCAGAAGGCCTGCGTGGCCGAGCGCGCGTAGTACGCGAGCGTCATCGAGCGCGCCGCGCCCCGAGCATGCGCAGCAGCTCGATCTCTCGTGTGAGGGCCGTGGTCAGGTCGTAGCGCTCGACGATCTCGCGCCGGGCGGCATCGCCCAGGCGCCGCGCGAGCTCGCGGTCCGTGATCAGACGCTCGACGGCGTCGGCGAGCGCGCCGGCGTCGGCGGGATCGACCAGCAGCCCGGTGCGACCGTCGACGATGGCCGCCCGGTTGCCGCCGACGTTCGACGCCACGCACGGCACACCGCAGCTCATCGCCTCCAGGAGTACCTTGGCGTGGCCTTCGGTGAACGAGGGCAGGACGAAGACGTCGGCGGCGGCATAGATGGACGGCAGCCGGGCGTGGTCGACCACCGGCGAGAGCTCGAGGCGCACCCCGGCGCGCGCCGCCTCGCCGGCGAGCGCGTCGCGGAGCGCACCGTCGCCGACGAAGCGGAGCGTCACGTCGAGCCGACCGCGCAGCTTCGCGGCGGCGGCGATCAGCGCGCCGAGGTTCTTCTCGGGCGAGAGCCGGCCGACGTACAGCACGGTCGGGACGGAGGTCGGTGGCCGCGGCACCGGACGGAACGCGCTCGCGTCGACGGCGTTCGGCAGCAGATGCACCGCCTCCCGCGAGCGGGCCCGGTCCGCGACGTACGCCGCCAGCTCGGGCGTGGTCACGATCACCGCGTCGGCCTCGGCCAGCGCCAGCCGCTCGAGCCGCCGATGCATCCACGCGCGCGCCGGTGTACGCGCGAGCCGGTCATAGTGGAAGCCGTACGTCGTGGCGAACGGCACACCGAACCGACGCCGCGCCACGAGAGCCGGGATCACCCCGGTGAGATGGAACACGCGGAGGACGGAGCACTCGGCCAGCGCGCGTCCGTGGCGGAGCCCCATGAGCCCGGCGTAGATCCACGGATGCCAGACGGCCCCGGCGACGACACGCACGCGCGCCGCCAGCTCGGCGTCGGTCGTGAAGTCGGCGAGCGTCTCCCGCCGGTAGCTGAAGTAGCGGACCTCGTCGAACGCGCGCGCGTAGGGGCGCAGGTAGCCGTCGATGAAGCGCGTGTGCTGCCCGGTCTGGGCGAGGGCGCCGAGGCCCCCGCGGATCTCCGGGAGCAGGCCGAGAATCACGACCCCGCTCCAGGCTGCGCGCGCGCAACGATGCGGAACCCGATCGATTCCTCGGGATGGCGAAGGGCGGCCGCGCGCTTCCAGCGGACAAGGCGCGCGTACGGCGCGAGCGCGAGGCCGCCGACGACGTCGATCAGGCCGGCGAGCGGCGTGTCGTACACGACGGGCATCACGGGCTCCGTCGGCGTGAAGCCGCCGCCGGCCAGCTCGGCGAGCAGGCTGTCCCGGGTGTACTCGACCTTGTGGTCGGCGTCGGAGAAGGCGAAGAGGCCGGCGGCGCGCAGGCGACGCCGCCACGAGGTGTCGCGGTGCGGCGCCGAGAGGAGCAGCCGCCCGCCCGGCTTCAGGACGCGGCGGATCTCGCGCAGCACGGCCACACGCGGCTCGAGGTGCTCGATCACGTCGAGAAACAGGACGGCGTCGAACGTGCCGGGCAGGAACGGAAACGGCCGCGTGACGTCCCACGCCAACAGGCGCACGTTATCGATCGCGTGCCGGCGCGCGGTGGCCGCTGCGATGCCGAGCTGCGTGACGTCCGCATCCATCCCGAACACGCGCCGCGCGCGGCCGGCCGCCGCCAGCGTGTGCGCGCCGTTCGCGCAGCCGACGTCGAGCACGACGTCGTCGGCCCGAAGATAGTCGACGTACCAGTGGTGCCACGGCGCGTCGACGAGGTGCTTGGGATGAATCGGCTCGCGGCTCTTGCCCGTGTACTTCACGAGCCGCACGGCGACCGCGCCGCCTCGGCGGTTGAGCGAGTCGACGGCGGCCACCAGCGGCCGCGGCCACCAGGCGCTCACCGCGGCCTCCGTCGCGCCCGCCATGCTTCCAGGACCTCCTCGTAGACGCGCGCCGTCGCCGCCGCGCAGACGTCCCAGCGGTACAGCCGCTCCACGCGCTCGCGGTTGGCGGTGCCGAACCGGCGCCGGATCGTGGCGTCGCCGAGCAGGGTGAGGATCCCGCGCACGAAGGCGTCGCGGTCTGTCGGGTCGGCGACGAGGCCGCCGGCGGCGGGAACGATCAGCTCCGGCAGCGAGCCGCGATCCGAGATGAGCACCGGGAGCCCGCACGACATCGCCTCCGCCACCACGAGGCCGAAGCCCTCCATCGTGGACGGGAACACGAGCATGTCGGCCAGCCGATAGCAGTCGAGCTTCTCGGCGGCGGGAACCTGGCCGGTGAAGACCACCGAGGCCTCGATGCCGAGCGCCCGCGCCCGCCTGCGCAGCTCGCCCAGTCGCGGTCCGCCGCCGGCCACGATCAGCTTGGCCTCGCCGCGCATACGCGTGACCTCGTGCCATACGTCGAGCAGGAAGGCGAGGTTCTTGCGCGGCTCGAGTGACCCGAGGAACAGGACGATCGGCGCGCCGGCCACCCCGAGGCGGCGCGCGAGCGCTTCCGGTCTCGGGCCCGGCGCGAGCGCGCGGTCCACGCCGTACGGGACGACGGCGAATTGTTCCGTGGGGACGCCCAGCTCCTCGGAAGCCTGCCGGCGCGCGAACTCGCTCCCGACGATCACGCGCTCGACCGCTCGCATCACGCGTCCTTCGATCAGCGGGTTCAGCCAGCTCGGATCGAGGTGATGGTGATGGGCCACGATCGGCACGTCGACGCCGTACCAGGCGCGCGCGGCCAGCGCGGCGGGACCGATGTAGCGCAGCGAGTGCGCGCGGAGCAGATCGAAGCGCGTCGCCCTGTACACGCGCCGGATGAACGGCGGCAGCACGAAGGCGGCGATCGGCCAGCGCAGCCCGCGTCCGATCGGCAGGCGATGTACCGTCCAGTTGGGCACGCCGTCGGGATACGTTTTGTGGCGCGCGAGCAGGATATCGAAGGCGAGGCCGCGCCCGCTCATCTCGCGCAGCACCTCGAGCTCGTACATCTCGCCGCCGAGGCGTGTTTCCGGATCGAGGCCGCAGTGGGGTGTGCAGACGCGCATCACGACGGTCGCTCCGCCGCGCGCCGGGTCGCGCAGAGCCGCTGAAGCTCTCGGGCGTACGCCACGCACATCGCGTCGCCGGACGGAGCATGCTCCAGCACCTGGGCACGGAGCTCCGCCCACCGCTGCCTCGTCTCGAGGATGGCCGTCCGGACGTCGTCGCGGAATCCGACGCCGTAACGCCGACTCGCCTCGACCAGTCCGCCGCCGTCCTCGTGGTAGACGATGGGAAGTCCGCACTGGGCGCCCTCCACCGGATGCATCGGGCCCGGCTCCGAGCGCGAGGCAGTGAGATAGGCGTGGCAGCGCCGAAGGAGCGATGCCAGCGCGGTGCCGGTGGCCGGAGCGTGCGTGCGGGCCGCCTTCCAACGAATCTCGCTCGGCCAACGGCCGATCACCCACAGTTCCGTGTCCGGCAATCGGCCCGCGGCGATCAAGGTTCCAGTTGTCGGACCAGTGGTGCGTGACGAGCCGGAAGGGCGTGCCGACCCGGAACAGATCGGCGCCGAGCGGGTGGAAGATGGCGGGATCGGCACCGTTGCGGATGACGGCGTGGAGCCGAGAGCCGTCGAACCATCGGCTCGCGTGATAGTCGCGCAGCCAGTCCGAGACGAACACCGTGAAGTCGGCCACCACGTTCGCCTCGGCCAGGAGCCCGTCCATCACCGTCGTGGCCTTGCGAGCGTCGCACTCGTTGATCCGATGGAGGCAGACCACCCCCGGACTGCGCCGGCGGTAGTCTCGGATGTCCTCCGGGCCGAAGGTCACGAGGCCGCCCACGCGAGGATCCACGATCACGATGGCGTCCAGCACACCGTCGAGGTTGTCCGACACCACCCAGCCGCGCGCGGAGAGGGAGCGGACCATCTGCACGAGCCATTGGTTGCCACCACCCCACGGCGACGACGTCGGCCTCATGTTGAAGGCCACGCGCGCAACCGGCGCGTCAGGGCTCGCGGCAAGGCCGTGTTCCAGCGACCCGACGCCGAGGACACGCCGAAGCCACGAGCCCGCCGGCCCGAGCCTCATCGGCGCCGCCCGATCAGGTCCAGCAGTACCCGGGCCACCCGCGGTGCCCCCCGACCGTCCACGAGGGCCCGACCTCTTCGGCTCATGTCGGCGCGCCGCCCCGGATCGGCGGCGAGCGCCGCCAGCGTCGCCACGAGGCCCGGGCCCAGCGCGGCGTCGTGGACGTCGCCGGCGTAGGCGAGCGCGCCCGCCGCCCGCATCGCGTCGACGTTCGGCGTCTGGTTCGCCGCCAGACCGATGGCCACCATAGGGGTGCCGGTGGCCGCCAACTCGTACACGGTCTGCCCGCCTCCGGTAATGGCCAGGTCCGCCGCCAGCATCAAATCGCGGAGATGCTTGGGGCTTTCGTGCAGCACCACTCGGCCCGCAACGGCGCCCACGGCGGCGCGGACGGAGGCGACGTCGTCGACGAGCGGCCCCGCCACCACGTCGAGGGTGATGGCGCCAAGCCCCGCGATCGCCCAGCGCATGAGGGGAGCGACGAGTCGGCCGGGATCGGCCCCGCCGATGGTCACGAGAGCTCGCTGGACATTATCGTGAATCGTTCGCGGCGCGGCCTCGGCGAACTCGGGCCGCAACGCGAGGTAGCTCGGACCGAGCAGATAGCGCGTCCGAGGACCGCCGCGGTACGGCAGCGCGCGCGCTCCAGCGCCACCGTTGATGACGAGGTCGACGGGCAGCTCGCGGTTCGCGGTGTCGTCGAAGACGGCCACCGGCCGCCCGGCCGCGACGAAGACCGCCAGGTCGTCGGGCGTGAAGCCGTAGGAATCCACGAGGAGGGCGGACGCACCGAGCCGCCCGCACCACTCGAGAGTGGCTTCGGGATCATCCGCACGCGCCACCGCCGACGCTTCGAAGCCCGCGGCCATCGCGAGCTCGAGCGTCCGGTGGTCACCGTCGATGAGCATACGACTCTCGGCGCCGAGGGTGCGCAGGGCATGCGCGAGGGCGAGGCAGCGGGAGAAGTGACCCAGGCCGACCGCGGATCCCGCGTCGGTCCTGAACGCTACACGGACCGCGTCGCCCATGGAGAGGTCCGCCACCTCAGAGCCCTGTCCTCATCCGCCTCCGATATCCGCGGAGGCCAGTGTGCCCAGGCCCCGCAGATACGACTCGACGGCGGCATAGAACGGAGCCGACAGCGGCATGGTACGGAATGGATGCTTGTGGGAGCCTCGCTGGTGGACCATGGACCACGAACGGTCGCCCGCGGAGATGGAATTCCTCGTGGTAGTCGTTGGTGCCCGGCGGCACTCTCGCCTCGGGCGACGACGGCTTCACATGCACCATGGCCAGCGGTGGGACGAGGGCAATTGCCAACCAACGTCTCGCAAGAGCTCGCTGCCGATCGGCAGATTGTACAGAGCCGCCTGCTCCAGCGTCCGGATCCGTCTCGTCCGCTCCAGCCCATGGCTCGCGTCGAGCGCCCGGAAATCGTGGGCAGGCGAGAGGGCCACCCAGGTGACGTTGGGCAGGCGCAGCCACCAGCGACCCAGGTGCCGCGCGAGCCTCACGATGGCGACGCGCGCGACCACCCGCTACCGCGCCGAGCCGATGACGAAACCTTCATCGCCGTCGAAGGAGTAGTACGTTCCCGCGCGCGGCGCCACGGGCTTCGTCGCGAGATACGCGACGCGGTGACGCGCCAGCGCCGCCGAACTTTTACGGTGACAGTCCGAGCGACTGATCCGCTCGAAGCCGACCATCGCCAGCCAGGATTCGACGGCACGTGCGGACGGCAGATGCGTGATGTTCGGGCTGAGGTGATACTTTCGCTCGGCCTCGTCCGACGGTGGGTAGATGATCTCCACGCAGTTCGCGTGCCGCAGCCACCGCCGCCGGATCGTCGCCGACTCCAGCACGAGCACACCGCCGCCGCGCAGCTGGTCGAAGAGTCGCTTCATCATCCGCAACTGCTCGGGGTTGTGGTAGAGCACGCCGGTGCACCAAATGCAATCGAACGGAGCCCACTTGTCCGCCGCGTCACTGTACATGAAGTTCGCCGAGAGGTAGCGGATACGGGACGAGTCGAGCTCGCGAAGCCATCGCTCGTTGGTCTCCTTCATGCGCGGGAGGTCCACGAGAACCAGTTCGTCGGGCTCGAGCTCGAGCAACCGGCGCGTGTCCCGGCCATCTTTCGGGCCGATCTCGAGGATGCGCGCCATGCGAGTGTCGCCCACATACCGGCGGAGGTCCTCGAAGAGCATCTCGCGATAGTCAGGCGGCTCCCGCCGTCGCAGGAACCGCTTGGCCAGGGCTTTGAGCTCGCCGCGGAGAGGCACCATCATCCGGTCGCTTTCGGACGTCGGCGTACGCGAGCACGCCCGCGGCCCGCGTCGCCTGGACGCCCACTCGGCCCGGCGAGGAGCACAAGGCTCTCGGCCCCAAAGGCCCGCAGGGCGTGTCCCGTGGAGAGGTCCACCATCTCAGACGCTGTCCTCATCCCGCTCGGATCCTCGGAAGCCAGTGCGCCGAGGCTCCCCGGATACGACTCGATGGCGGCGTAGAACGGCGCCGACAGCGGCATGCTACGGAACGGATGCTTGTGGGAGCCTCGCTGGTGGACCACGAACGGTCGCCCACGGAGATGGAATTCCTCGTGGTAATCGTTGGTGTCACGCAGCACCCTGGCCTCGGCCGACGACGGCTTCACATGTACCATGGCCAACGTTGGGATGTCTCGCGCGGCGAGGTAGGAGGGCAATTGCCAGCCGACGTCGCGTAAGAGCTCGCTGCCGATCGGCAGATTGTACAGAGCCGCCTGCTCTTGCGTCCGGATCCGTATCGTCCGTCCCAGCCCATGGCTGGCGTCGAGCGTCCGGAAGTCGTGGACCGGCGAGAGGGCCACCCAGGTGCGACATTGGGGAGGCGCTTGTAGGTCTGCCGGCGACCGGGCCCCGAAGAGAATCCTCCGGTGTCCTCATCGGTGCCACCAACGATGCCAACCTCGCAGAGCACGCTGGTGAGGACGGAGTCCGACTGCGGGGCAACGATCACGGTGTCGCAGTCCGCGATCACGTCATAGCAGCCGCCAGTCATGCGGAACGCCGAGTTCAGACCCGCCGCATGCCGGCTTGACCCGGGGAACGTCTCTCGCCAGCTCAGCACTCGTCTCAATGGACTTCAGCGGGACTATGCGGGAGCATGGCTTCTCCTCTGACGCTCAGGCCGCAGCCTTGTTCATTATGCTCCCACGGGCTTGGCCCACGCGCACCCACCCGAGCTGCGCCGTGGGCAGGTTGCATGTTGTCAGGTTGTGGCGCCCGTCACCTCTCTCTTGCGTATAGCCAGGACAATAATATCCTCTTGTCGAGGAGTAGTATGTCAAAAGCACTCTTGCTTGAGTTGTTTCATTCGATACAGGAGCGTATTAAGCAGCGGCTTCCCAATCAATACATTACGAGGCTAGCCCCCGCACAGCGTTCAGAGCTCGAGAAAATGAAACTCGATAATGCCTCTTCTCCTCATCCCTTTAAACCTACTGGGATTGTCTGGGAAAGACTTCCTGTTCATTTTGAGAAAAGGCTTCATATTGACGGATTAGGCCACGTTGAAGAGCAACTGGTGAATCATTGGTTTTCAGGGTACCGCCCAACCCACAGAAAATACTATTTCTATGCACTCTGGATGCTTTATACGAGCGAGAGACAAAGATAGATACCACTTACTTGAAAAAGTAACTCCCTCAGCTTCAGCTAAGAACGGCATAGCGATCGATGTAAACGGGAAGGTGCTCTCGTGGGATTACTTAGTATCAATGGATGCCCGTAATATCTATCGCCGAACACAATACCCCAAACTAATCCATGAGCCATGTGTCGTCCTTGATCTTGGTGCGGGATGGGGACGCATCGGGTACATATTAAAGGAAATAAACCGACGAATAACCTATGTGATTTGCGACATTCCGGTTTCTCTTTTGGTGTCTCAGCATTATCTTCCTACAGTTCTCCCCGATAAAAAAGTGTTCAGATATCTTGATAGCAGGCATGGAGAGAAATTCACTCATGATTACTTTTCAAACTCGTGTGGCTTGCATTTTCTTGGCAGCCAAGACTTAGCACGCTTTGACAGTAATGCTGTCGACCTGTTTGTCAATATTGCCAGCTTTCAGGAAATGACATTAGAGCAAGTAACCGAGTATTTTGCCGTAATCGACCGGACAACGAGAGACGCGTTGTATATCCAACAGCGGTATGAGGGCGATGAGGTGTCTCGGAGCTCGTATCCGTATAACCGAAAATGGAGAATGGCTTTCGATAGAGACATCACCTTTGCGCCACGTTATTTCGAGTCGCTTTACTTCCTTGGCAATTGACAATTTCCACAGACGCATTCTCAGGTAGGCCAGCCTTCTGCTACACGCCGCCGTCCGGGTTCAGCGCTCGTGTGGCGAACATTGCCTCAAAATGATGCGGGATGTGCGGACACGGCCGTACGAAGCAGCGGGACCAGTTCGGGCGGAACGGATAGTAGTCCTCGCCTTTGACAGAGAACCCACACTTTGGATTGCTCAGGGCAAGCTGCTGCAAATAGAGATGGCCCCATGTCACTCTGTCGATGACGTCGAAGTAGGCGTCGACTTGCTCGTTGGTCATCTCTTGGAAGCTTGCGATGTTGACGAACAAGTCAATCGCGCGATCCTCAATCATCTGCAGCATGTGACTGCCGATGAAATGCACGCCCGGTTGCTTAAGGAGCGCCGCGCGGAAAATCTCGCGGGATTTCCTATGAAAGGCGTAGCCGTACACATCAATGCCGGGCAGCGTGCTGGGCAGGTAGCTTTCAGCGATCAGCAGCGTTTCGGGGAGGTCGGCGTCTATGTACACTGCAGACGGGTTGACGCGGAGCAGCACATTCCCAAGGCGACCCCAACCGCCCCCGAGGTCAAGGAGTGCGACAGGGCCGACAAAGACTTGCGGCGCGTACTCGGCGATTGCGAAGAGGCTGTGCAGGGATATCAGTACGTCCCAAGTTAGAACTGTGTCGTCGTAAACCAGAACGTGACGACCTGCTGCAACTCCGACTCGCTGCGTAGCCTTCAATCGTTCGAAGGCGCCCCATCGATCGTGCTGCCGGAGCATTTGGTAGAGCTGGAAAGTAGCGAACTGATAGTAGGCAGGACTGTCAGGAGCAAATGACGAGAAGCGGGCATTGTAGAGCTGAGTTTCAACGGCGCCGATGCCCTCAATGTGAAACTGATCCTCGAATTCTGTGACGAGCTTCTGCCATCCGCGACCGGGTCCCGGCCGATATTGAGGCTCCGCAACGGAATTGTCGACACGCATCAGAGCAAGCAATGCCCATTGCTCATGCGTGAGCCTCGTCGTCCCAGTGAGACGCCGAGCCATTGCGTAGCCATGTTTGGCGGCGGCCCTTAATCCTTGCAGCATCTCGCGCCCTCGCGTCCCGTTCCATAGGCGGCGCGACGCGTTAGAGCGCGTCGGTCTCCACCTCATTTCACTGCGCACTCCGGGAGCCTACCGTGAGCTGCGGATATTCCGCCGGCCCCTATGCCGAGAGCGGAGTGTGGCGCCTGCGTGTTGTAGTCGTCGAACCAGCCCACGAGCTGCGCGAGCACTACGGGGAACTCGCTCTCGCTCGGTGTATTCGACGCCTCCAGCGGCGGCACCGGCTTCGTCCCCAGATCCGGCCTTTGGTCACGGTCATCTTAGCCAACTCCGTGTCCAAGGAAGGGGCACGAGCGCTCACGAGCCGGCTTGGGCTGGCACCGACGCCTCGACTGCCGGGACGTCGAGCACCACCAACTGGTCCGCGATGACCTTCAGCTGCTCGCGATGCGTCACCGCGACGATGGTCACCGTGCCTTTCAGCTCTTCCAGCGCCGTCGCGATGCCGCGCTCCGTCTCGACGTCGAGATTCGCTGTCGCCTCGTCGAGGAGAAGGACCGCGGGCTTGCGGAGCAGGGCCCGGGCAAGGGCCAGTCGCTGTTTCTGGCCTGCCGACAGGCCGCCGCCCTGCTCCGTCAGTTGATGATCGAGCCCCAGCGGCAGCGCGCTGATGAAGTCACACCGCGAGCGACGCAGCGCCTCGGCCAGGTCCCGCTCCGATGGCGGGGTGTCGACTCCGACGGCGAGGAAGTCACGCAGCGTTCCTGGCACGACGAACGCGTCGGGGCCGACATAGGCCGTGCTCGCGAGCAATCGTTCGCGGCTCGCCTCGAGCGGCACCCCACCTTCGGGCAGGAGCAGGCGGATCGTTCCCCCCGTGGGAGCGATCAGCCCCGTGAGAAGAAGCAGGAGCGTCGTCTTGCCAATCCCCGATGGTCCCAGGATCACGGTGGCCGAGCCGGGCGGAATTTCGAGGTCGAGCCCGCACACCAGCGGCACCGTCGGCGTCCACGCGAACGATACATGCTCGAGGCGCCACCCCACCGGAGCCGTGAAACGCTCCGCGGCCGGCCGCTCGGCGAGGTCCCGATCGATGGCCGCCCTCGACGCAGCGAAACTGTCCCGCCACCACGCGAAGAGGGCGGTGAGGCGCGCTCCGTTGACGCGCGTCTTCGCGGTGATGCCCGCGACCTCGGAGAGGTTCTGAAACAGGCGCAGGGCGAGGAACAGGAAGGCCACCAGCCGACTCTTCTCGTCGCCGAACAACACGCTGCCGCCGATGGCGATGCCGCCGACGACGAGCAGCCCGATCAGCTGCGGGACGGCCGCGCGGGTCGCGGCCATCCGGTAGTAGCGCTGGAAGCCCCGGCTATATGACTCGACCTCTCCGTCGACCTGCCTGATCTCCTGGCCCACGAGGCCATGGATGTGAACGAAGGCTGCGTTCTTTACTCCTGACAGCAGACGCGCCACCGCCTGCGCGAGGGAACCCTGGATCACCGACGACACGCCGTTCAGACGCCGGTCGATCCGCCGGTGTAGGGGCACGACCATCATCAGAATGAGGACCAGCGTGGTCGTGACCGTGGTCGACTGGTACGTGAGCGCGGCGAGCGTCGCCACCAGCAGCAACACGCGACCGGCGAGGAAGAAGACTCCGCTCACGGCGCCGGCGGCGCCGACCACCACGTCGCTGAAGAGCGTCATGACGTCGCCGAGCCCCGCTCGATCCGAGTGGAGTGCCCACCGGGCGATGTCGCGCCGCCGGTCGACCTCGAAACCGACTTGGCACAGGCCCGCGGTCAGGGTCCCGGCCCACAGCGCGACGATGCGGAGCACGCCAATCACCAGGAAGATGGTGGCTTCCACGGTAAGGCTCTGCACCCTGCCGATCTTGAGCGGGGCCACCGTCAGCCCGATGGCCACGAGGAATCGCTCGAGCGCGAAGGCGAACGCCAGATCCAACGCAAAGATCACGAGTCCCAGCACCACACTCACCGCACCCCACACGAGCGTCTGGCGTCCAACGAACTCCAACATCTGCCGCAGGTGACGCGGAGACATCAGCCACCTGACCGACAGGCGTGTCATGCTTCGATCGCCCGGACGACGGTCATCCAGTCGTCGCGCCGCCGCATGGTCTCGGCGGACGCCACCATCCGGGCCTCGATCCAGGCCACGATGTCCCCCACCGCCTCGCGCGACGAGAATGGCATCACCGTGGGTAACTCGGCGATGCCGTAGGCCGCACCCTCCTCCTCGGCGTCGCGGACGACGAACGTCCCGCGGGCGGCGACCTCTGTCTCTTTGATCCACAGGGCATTCCGTCGGAGCATTCGGCCATCGACGCACCACGGCGCATCTTCCGTGTGGACGTAGATCCGCATCCTGTGCAGATTCTCGAGGTACGCCTCATACGGCACCGGCGGCAAAGTCTCCACCTCCAGCCCCATCTGTGCGAGTTGCGCGTAGAAGGCGCGCCGGTGAGGGTGCAGGGTGCCCTGGAAACCCAAGCGGATCGGACGATCCTCCCAAGCCGGACCGGCGTCGCAGTACTCCGGCAGCATCCCCATCCGCACGAACTTCGCAGGGAGGCCACGCGCCACCACGAAGTCGTGCCACCAGCGTGAGGTGACCAGGAATGCCGCGATGTTGAGTTGCGCCGCGAGCTGTCCATAGGCTCCCTTGTAGGGGGAGTCGTCCATGAAGGCCTGCCAGACGTCCTGCTCGTACACGTAGAGCGGCCGGTCACCGAGGAGGCGTGCCACCGATCCGGCCAGGCGCACCAGGGTTCGCAGGCGGAGCACGCTCAGCACCTGGTCGTAGGCGGCCACACGCACGAGCGGCGCGAACCGGACCTCCCAGGCCGTTGGTGCTGGTAGCAGTTCGAGCGGATGTAGCGGCGGTCGTCAACCAGCAGCAGAAGGCGTCTCATGCCGCCCCGGCGCGCGCCACCGATATCCCCGCCGGCGCGCGCTCGATATGCGCCGCCCGGGTCGGTTGGTAGCCGAGCCGCGCGAGCCGCCCTTCGTCCGTGTAGCTGGCCATGACGAATCGGTTCCGGTCGGCCCACGAAACGGCCGAACAGAACAGGCCGCCATCGTACACGCCGCTATAGGGATGGTGCGTCATCATCAAGCGGAAGAAGTCCTTCTCGGTGAACGACGCCATCTCGCCGAGCTGGCCGAACACCCGATCGAGTGTGTCGAGACGGTTAAGGGCCGGTAGCTTCGGGTGCAGGTTGGACACGTACACCCCTTCCACGCCGGCCGCGCGCCGGAACCACGCCTTCTCGTCGGTGACGGCGTTTCTGAGCATGATCTGCGAGCGGAGCACATGAAATGGCAGGCGCTGCCATCGCTTGTCGAACCGCCAGCGCCAGCGGACGGAGAACTCCTGCGTCCGCACGCAGGAGGCCCGCGGCTCCGACTCGAGGAAGCGCTCGCAAACGCCGAGCGGCACGAGGTTCCAGTGTACGAGGTCGGACTCCACGATGTAGAGGTAGTCGAACGGCCGACCGAACATGCGGCCGCGCTGGGCGAGTACCCAGTGGATGGCGGACCAGTAGCCGAGATTTCGCTCCGAGCGGCAGACCACCGTGCCGCGCGGCACCAGGCCGAGATGATCGTCAAGCGTGGACGCGTTGTCGAAGACGACGAAGCGGTCCGCGAGGCCCGCGAGCGGCGCGAGCTCCGCGAGATTCCTGGTAACCCTGATCGCCAGATCTCTCCGGGTCTCGTCGCGGGAGCACGTCACCAGCAGGAGCAGGGTCGAACGCGGCCCCGCCGCGCATCGGTTACCCGGCCCTTCCACGCCACTCCTCGGCGAGCAGCCCCATCAGGACGAGGTCCTGGAATCCGCCGTCCCGGAAGATTGCCTGTCGCTCTCGCCCCTCCTCCACGAACCCCAGCTTCCGATAGAGTGCCAGCGCCGCCGTGTTCGAGGTCAGCGTGACGAGCGCCAGCCGGTGCAGGCCGCAGTGGTCGAACAGGTGGCGGAGGAAGTACGCGAACATTTCTTCGGCGTAGCCCTGGCGGCGCATGGCCGGCACCACGTCGGCGCCGACGTAGGCGTTTCGGTTCCAGGGATCGAGCCGGTCCAGACGAAACACGCCGACGAGAGCGTCGTCGGCGCGGCGCCGGCCCACGTAGCGCCGCGCGGTGCGTGAGCTCGAAACCGATTCGAACCATGCCTCCTGTTGTGTCTCGGACACCGGCCAGACGTCGGTGAGACGTAGCAAGGTCTCGTCGTGATTGTGCAGGTGCCGGACCTGTTCGAGATCGCGCCGCTCCAGGAGGCGAATCACGAGGCGTTCAGTGCCGCTGTCTGGCAGCACCACGCGTCTCCCCTGCCCCCATCCCTTCCACCATCTGCCGGGCAAAGCGCTCCACGCGGTCGCCCCGCTCGACCTCGTCGGCGAGCGCCGAGAACGCCGCCTGGAATCGGGCGTCGCCGTAGTCGACATGGCGCCGCAGCGCCCCCGCCGACATGGCGCCCGCCAGCGCCCACGCCCGCGCGTCGTCGCGCTCCGCGAGCCACACCTCCGCGCAGCGCGCGATCATCGCCTCCTGCTTCTTGAGCGCGCGGTGGAGGCCAAAGTGGAAGGCCTGACGGGGGTGGGGCGCGCGGCAATGCCACCCGATGGGCGCCAGGTGGCGCACAGGCTCGCCCTTGAGCACCACCCGGTGGCCGCCATCGACGCGATCCGTCCACAACCGATCGGTGGCACGCCGGAAGGTGACCGCGCGGGAGAAGGCATTGAGGCCGGCAATCAGCTGGTCGGTGAAAAAGTCATGGAGCAGGATCTGGGCGCCCGTCACCGCCTCGTCGCTAAACAGCGCCGCAATCTCTTCGAGCGCCGTCGGTCGTGCGAGAACGGTATCGGCGTCAATCTTCACGAACAGGTCGTGGCCGGCCTTTGCGGCCTCCCAAGCGTCCCACAGAGCATTGTGGGCCTCCAGCTCCGGCAGGTCCTCGATCACCGCGTGCGTGACCGAGACCCCCGTCTGGGCGGCGACCGCCGCCGAACACTCCACGCGCTCCGCTTCGCCGCAGGCCAGGGTGCCGACGAAGACGCGCGGCCAGGGCACAGGACCGATCACGCCACCCGGGCGAGCGTGTGCACACGAGCGGCGATCTTGACGCAATCCTCCTCCGAGAGCCACCACCCGCACGGCAGGGAGATCTGACGGTCGGCGAAGCGTCGGACGCCCGGCAAGTCGGCGCCGTACTTCCCGAACGCGGTGTATACGTCGTTGGGAACGTGCACCAGCCCGGCGGCGATCCCCTCGGCGTTGAGACCCTCGAGCAGCCGATCGCGGTCCACGGTCTCGTCCACCACCAGCGCCGAGTAGACCCAGTAGCTCGACACGGCTGGCTCGGGCACCCGCAGCGGCCGGATGATCGTGGAGCCCCGGAAGGCCTCGGTGTACGCGGCGCCGTTGCGCCGATGCTGATCGAGAATCCGTTTGAGATGCGGCATCTGGGCCAGCCCGATGGCCGCCGTGATGTTGTTCATGTTGTATTTGAAGCCGATCTCGCCGGCCTCGATGTCGGCGCTCCAGCGCTGTCCCTTCCACTCACCCCGCTCGTCCTTGTGCGCGTCTCGATCGTAGCCGAACCACTTCAGCTTGCGCGCGAGGACGAAAGCCTCGGGGTCCCGGCAGATCAGGGCTCCGCCGTCGCCACAGGAGAGATGCTTGATGGCCTGAAAGGAGTAGCAGGTGAAGTCCGCGAAGTCCGACAGCGGACGGCCTCGCCAGGTGGCGCCGAACGCGTGGGCGGCATCGTGGATCAGGGGGACGCCGCGGCGGCGGGCCAGAGTATCGAGGGCATCGAGGTCGCACGGCGTGCCCGCCCAGGCCACACACATGATGGCCCGGGTGGCCGGGGTGAGCCTGCGCTCGACGTCGCCGGCATCGATCGACGCCGTTTCGGGGTCGATGTCGGCCCACACCACCGTGCCGCCGAGGTTGTCGATCGGTGTGTTCGTCGCCACGCAGGTCATGGGCGTGGTGACCACCTCGCTGCCCGGAGCGACTCCGCAGAGCTTGAGGGCCAGCGTCAGGGCGCTCGTGCACGAATTCGTCAGCACGAGCTGCTTGACGCCGAGGAATTCCGCCACTGCCCTCTGGAGGGCCGACACCTGCACGCCCTCGTTGACGAAGCCCGACTCGAGCACTGTCCGCAGTTCGGCCAGGGCGGCCTCGACGTCCATGTGGACCTTGAACATGGGGTACTCAGTCATGTGCTCGGTCTCCCGGATGCGGGTGTGGCGATCTCCTCGATCTGGCGGCCGACGAAGTCGTCGAGGCTGCGGGCGAATATCCCGAGGCCTTCGAGGTAGATCGCCAGATCGTCCTTGATGAGCAGACCGTCGTTCGACTCATAGCCGAAGATCTTCGCATTGGACGCGATCGTCACGTGGGCGGGCGCCATCCGGAAAATGTCGCCGTCGGCCGACACCCGGACTGATTCCGGCTCGCTGATCAACGCCTCGTGCAGTTTCTCGCCCGGGCGCATGCCGATGAAGTCGATCGGCCGAGCGAAGCGCGCCGCGAAGATCTGCGCGAGATCGAGGATCCTCATCGAGCGCAGGCGCGGCACCCAAATCTCGCCGGACGCCGCCCCCTTGGCGGTGGCCGTGATGAGGTCGATGCTCTCGTCGAGCGTCATGAGGAAGCGCGTCATGTCCGGATGGGTGACCGTGAAACTTTGTTTGTGCTCGGCCTGCCAGCGGAACAGGGGAATGATCGACCCGCGCGAATCGAGCACGTTGCCGTATCGCACTCCGACGAACCGTGGCCGCGCGAAGGCCAGACACTGGCTCGTCACCAGCCGCTCGGCCACCGCCTTGCACATTCCATAGACGTTGGCGGGCGCGCACGCCTTGTCGGTCGAGACCATGAGGACCGTCTCCAATGCGGGTAGCCGGTCGACCTGGCGGCTGACCGCATCGACGACGTTCTTGATGCCGAGGATGTTGGTCTGCACGCTCTCGAACGGCGTCATCTCGCAGACGTCGACCTGCTTGAGAGCGGCCGCGATGACGACGATCGTCGGCTGGAAGCGGAGCAGCGCCTCCTCGACGCGGGCACCATCGCGGATGTCGCCAACGGCGTAGGTAATGTTCGTCGAGCCGACCTGGTTCCGGATGGTCCAGTGCTTCGCCTCGTCGCGCGAGTACAGCATCAGCGAATTGTGCGGGGTCAGACGGCGAACCAGGGCGCGACCCAACGAGCCGGTGCCCCCGAAGATCAGGACGCGTTCATCGGTCAGTGGCAGCAGGACTTGGGGAGGTTGCACGGTGTTCACGCCAGGCTCGGAGCCGCATCGTGCGGAAACCACGGCGCGCCGCGGGCGCGAGATCGGTCGGTGCGCTCCACGGAGTGTAGGCTACCAAGTTATCCGGCGCAAGCACAAGTCTCCTGGCAGGGCATTCAGGACCCCGCGTCGAGCGTTGCGGCACCTCCGAGGCACGACGAGCGGCTTCATTTCTTCATGCCGCTGTCGACGGAGGAGCCGGCGATGATCCGGCGCTTGAGTCTCGTGGTCGGCGGACAGATCACGCTTCGGGAGACAGAGCCAGTCCTGACCATCACGATACTATAATCCGGCTGTGGCAACGGCCGAGCGCGATTACTCCATCGAGGACCTCGGCACGGAGCGCGTGCTGAGGGTCGACGACCAGGAGTACCGGACGTACTACAGTGCGCGGCTCCTGGAGATGCTGATCGAGCGAAAGGGCCTCGATCGCGCGCCGCTCTACCTGCCCTTCAAGACAACGCGCGGCCATCACTTCCTGGGCCCGCTCTTCCGGTACCTATCGGCGCGAGGCGCGCGCAGCCTTCGCGTTCTCGAGGTCGGCTGCTCCTTCGGTCACAACACCGAGTACTTGGACGAGCAACCGCTCGTGGCCGAGATCCACACCTTCGACGTCGATCCCGACTTCGTCGCGATGACCCGCGCGAAGGTGGACGAGCTCGGCCTCCGCAAGGTGCGCCAAGCGTTGGCGCTCACCGACGAGGCGACGACCCGTCTGCCGTTCGGCGGCGGTGCGTTCGACGTCGTCCTCGCCGTGGGCGTGATCGAGCATCTGCCGCCGCGCGGACGCCACCGCCACGTCGACGAGTACTACCGCGTGCTCGCGCCCGGTGGTCACATCGCCATCCTCGACACGCCGAACCGCGCCTTCCCGCTCGAGACTCACTCCGTCGGCTTGCCCGCGATACAGTGGCTGCCGGCCGGGCTGGCGTTCGGGTACGCGCGCCTGTTCCGCCCGCGATTCCGCGGCGCGACCTTCGTCGACTTCGATCGGCACGGGGCGTGGCGTAATGCCTCCCTCGCTGAGTGCCTGCCGTCGCGCGGCGCGGACGAACTCATCGACGTGACGGAGGATGCCGGCTACGGGTGGACCTTCTTCAGCACCACGGCGCGCTCGCGACTGCGCCGGGCGGCCCTTCCGGTGTTCGCCGTGATCTGCGGCGCCCTCCGGGCGGCCGGACGCTCGCCGTCACTGGCGCTGCCCTACTTCAATCTCGTGCTGCAGAAGCGGCCTGCCGTGGCTGGCCGCACGTGCCACGCAACGCCCGGAGGATGATCGCGCTACGCCCCGATTACCTGGACGCTGATCTCGCGCTTCCGCGGACCGTCGAACTCCGCGAAGATGATCGACTGGAAGCGGCCCAGCGTCAGCTCGCCGTTGTTGAGGCCGATGGCGATCGAGCGGCCGAGCAGCGCGGAGCGCAGGTGCGAGTGGGCGTTGCCCCGTTCGCAGTCCGAGAAGCGGGGGTCGTCGTGGCGATAGCCGTGGCGCTCCGGCACCAGCTTCTCGACGAGCCCCTTCAGGTCGTCGATGAGCGCGCTCTGGAACTCGTTGATGAAGACCGCGCAGGTCGTATGGAGCGTGTTGATGAGGGCGATCCCGGCGGACACGGGGAACTGCTGGATGGCCTCCCGGACGAGCTTCGTGATGTCGGTGACCTCGGTGCCTTCCTCGCTGCTCAACGTAAACGAGGTGTTGAAGACCTTCATCCGCTCTCTCTCCCCGGGGGATCAGCTTGTTTTCGCTAGCGGAAGCGCCAGCGGGGCCGCGCCAAGACCACCCGCTACGATACGGGCACCGTCACGGGTCTGTCAACCTACGCCGCTTTGGGATCCAGGAGGTCCCGGAGCCCGTCGCCTAACAAGTTGAGCCCGAGGACAGCCACCGCGATGGCGCCCCCCGGGAACACCGCGAACCATGGGTTCATGCCGAGGAAGTTCTGCGCCTCCTTGAGCATGAGGCCCCACGACGGGTGCGGCGGCTGGGTGCCGAGCCCCAGGTAGGCCAGCGCCGCCTCGGCCAGGATGGCGACGGGGAAGCTCGTGGTCGCCTGGACGATCAGGGGCGCCATCGTGTTCGGCAGGATGTGGCGCAGCACCAGCCGGAGGTCGCGCGCGCCCAGCGCGCGGGCGGCGACGACGAACTCGCGGTCGCGCAGCTCCAGCACGGCGCCGCGCGTGAGGCGCGCGAAGGCGGGCACGAAGGCGATGCCGATGGCGACCATGCTGATGCCGACGCCGGGCGCGAACACCGCGCTGAAGAGCAGCGCGGAAAGAATGGCCGGGAAGCCCTGCACCGCGTCCACGAGCCGCATCGCCCCTTCGTCGAGCCAGCCACCGGCCCAGCCGCTGGCCAGCCCGAGCACGATGCCCACGAGGGCGCCGATGCCGACGGCGATGACGCCGACGGCAATCGAGGTCGGCGCGCCCGCCATCACCCGCGAGAGCACGTCGCGGCCGTACTGATCGGTCCCGAACGGGTGCGCGCGCGACGGCCCCTGCAGGCGCGCGGCGCTCGCCATGGCCAGCGGATCGCGCGGCGTGTAGACGAGGCTGAGGGCGGCGGTGGCGGCGAGCCCGAGGCTGATGACGGCGCCGAGCACGAACGTCAGGTGGCGACGCTTACTCATAGCGGATGCGCGGGTCGAGCGCGGCGTAGGCCAGGTCCACCGCGAAGTTGATGAAGACGATCGAGGCCGCCACGAAGAGCGTCACCCCCTGCACCACGGGCAAGTCGCGCGCGCCGATGGCGACGAGGGCGAGCCGCCCCAGCCCGGGCAGCGCGAACACCGACTCCAGCACGATGGCGCCGGCGATGAGCTGGCCGAGCTGGATGCCCATCACGGTGACGATCGG
>WNFJ01699528.1_pt1 | contig 22165 bp, 15 predicted proteins | sample 5400461 | NCBI WGS metagenome assembly WNFJ01 (sample SAMN13153349, study PRJNA577476) | soil metagenome | isolation source: 115 cm saprolite on Douglas fir-dominated hillslope | place: USA:California | collected 2013-09-17
CACCGCGTGGTTTCCAACACGGGCCGACAAGGACTTTCAGGGTGTAACGGATGCAGGAGTGATCCTCAAGCCCCTTCGCGCTGTGCAGGATGCCGGTGCCGGTAAGATCAGACTTATTGGTACGTTTGGAGTTTTCTTCTCCGGGAAACTTGTAGTCCATTTCTACGAGGCTCGGGGCATGTCCACGGGGACGCGACCGCTTATGGAAGTCGACCCCAGGAATCCCGTTTTGTTGCAAACCACAGTGACTGATCCGGGCCGGGCAGGCAGGATTTCGCTGCATCTGGTGGATTCGACTGGGCTGGATCGCGGAGCGCTAGGAGAAGTGGCTGTAGAAACATCCGCAGGAAATCAGTGACATGAAGTTGTTCGAAACAACGTAAGAAACTACGCATGAGTTGAGATTTGCGCATTCCAAGAGGGCTCTCGGAACCGGAGCTCATCCATTTAAATCGGATTAACGGAGGGGAAATGGCAGGATTCGCTTGATCGCCGCCAGTGTTTTGTGACATGCTACGCGCATTCGGGGTGCCTGATGCAAAATCGCCATAGCCGTGTTGCTTCAACTCTTCTGCTTGTTCTCGCAATAATTTTTGGCCCGACTGCTCTGCGTGCGGATGTAACCGGATCGATTCTGGGTGTGGTGCGCGACCGCACGCAAGCTGTGGTTGCTGGCGCGCGCATCGTAGCCACGAATGTGCAAACCAATTTCAAGCAGGAAACCGTTTCGGCCGCGGACGGTTCCTACCGGATACTGGCTCTGCCGGCCGGGAACTACAAGGTCACGGCCACCGCCCCCGGATTCCAACAGTACACCGCGACGGATATCGACTTAAAAGTGAACGACCAATTGCGCGTCGACGTCATACTCGAAGTTGGCACAGTGCAACAGGAGGTCAACGTCTCCGCCAACGCCGTGCAAGTGGAGACGGAAAGCACGCAGCTCGGCGATGTGATCGACTCGAAGAAAATGCTCTCACTGCCGTTGAATGGCCGCAGCTACTTAGACCTTCTCGGCCTGCAGGCGGGAGTGGTGCCGGTCACCTCCGGCTCCATGCAGCAGGACCGGCCGGTTTCGGGCGGATATTCGACGAACGCGGGAAACCTCTCAGTAAATGGCCAGCGGGAGACCGCCAACGCGTTCCTTGTGAACGGCGGCGACGTGAGCGAGGGACGCAATCTGGGCGCCGGGTTGATTCCCAATCTTGATTCGATCGAAGAATTCCGGCTTATCACCAATAGCTTTGATGCCGAATACGGAAAGTTCAGCGGCGCGGTGATGAACGCGATTACCAAATCTGGTACCAATGGGGTACATGGCGATGTGTTTGAGTACCTGCGCAACGAAAAATTCGATGCCCACAATTACTTCGACGCGAGCAGGGCGGAACTTCGGCGCAACCAGTTCGGCTACGCCGTGGGAGGGCCTTTCTGGAAGAATAAGCTCTTCTGGTTCACGGATTATCAGGGCACACGCCAGGTCACGGGCGCCAGCACGAACCTTTTGCAGTTGCCCACTGCCCTCCAGCGCACCGGTACTTTCGGCACGAATGCGTTTCTCGATGGCAGTGGCAACCCAACGACCGTGAAGGGTTCTTATTGGGCGCAGATACTATCCCAACGGCTGAATGGCCAACCGGTCAACGCTGGAGAAGCGTATGCGGCCATCAAAGTTCCGACCCCCACTCCCACTAATCCAAATGCCTTCAGGATAGATCCTTGCACCACCACCGATCCTACGAGCCCCACGGGCTGTGTTTTCCCCAGCGGCGTGATCCCAACGAGCGCCCTTTCCGCGCCGGCGAACAAGATAATGCCGTATATCCCGCTGGGCGATCCAATTATAGGTGCTTACACGAACAACAGCCAAAAGAACAGGGTGCGAGATGACAAGGCTGGGCAGCGTGTGGACTTTAACAACCAGATGACTGGCAACTGGTCATTCTATTATCACTTCGACGACTCCACCGCACTGACCGCCCTGAGCGGCGGAAGCAACGCTGTGCCAGGCTTTGCCAGCAACACGCCATCGCGCGCTCAGCAGATCGTCATCAGTAACAACAAATCTCTTAGCGCAAGCGCGGTGAATCAATTTCGTTTGAGCTTCTTCCGGACGGCCACGGTCACCAACAAGCCGACCTCGGGCTTGGCAAAACTTTCCGATCTTGGCTTCGTTACCGGCCCCGGAACCCTGGGCATAAACACCTCAGGACCAGCCGGATTTCCCGAGACGGTTCCGCCCTTGTATTTCACCGACTTCTACCTGGGCCCAAACACGCTAACAACGTTTCAACCGAACAACACCTGGCACGCCTCCGATACTTATTCGAAGGTGAAAGGCGCTCACTCACTCAAGTTTGGCGGCGAGTTTCGCTACCTGCAAATCAATGAGCGCAATACCTGCGCGCCAAACGGAGATTTCAGCTTCAACGCGGGCCACGGAGGCGAAACGGGTATTGACTTCGCTGACTTTCTGCTCGGTGCGCCGGTTAGTTATAACCAATGCAGCCAACAGTTCCTGGATTCCCGCACCCGTTATGGCGGGGCGTTCGCTGAGGACACCTACAAGGTGAGGTCGAACTTGACCCTGAACCTTGGCGTCCGCTGGGAAGTAAGCATGCCGTGGTATGACACGCAGGGCAAGATAGAGACCATCGTGCCCGGCCTGCAATCCACGCAGTTTCCTACTGCCCCGTTGAGTTGGGTTGTTCCGGGAGATCCGGGTATACCGAGCACGCTCGCTCCGACACGGTATAACGACTTCTCACCCCGGCTTGGCCTCGCTTACTCGCCCGGATTTACCGATGGGGTGGGTGCCAAGATCTTTGGCGGCCCCGGGAAGACCAGCATCCGGGCGTCTTACGGCATTTACTATACTTCTATTGAGGACCTGAACCTCTTTTACGAGGTGGGTGACGCTCCCTTTGGGTTGTATTGGGTTTCGCCGAACCCCGTCATGTTTGACCAGCCGTTCCAGACACGTTCCGACGGAACGTCGCAGACGCAGCGCTTCCCATTTACCTTCCCGGTTCCCGGAAGTCCGGCTAATAAGACGCTTGATTACTCGAAGTATCTACCGATCTCCTTTTCGCCAGGCTACGACATTCACAACCGACCTCCCTACGCGGAACATTATAATCTGTCGATTCAGCGCGAGCTAGGTAAGTCGACGGTGTTGACGCTGGCGTATGTCGGGACGCAAGGCCACAAATTGATTGCGCAATATGACGCAAACCCTGGCAACCAAGCGCTCTGCCTGACTTTGAGCAATCCGCTAAATGTTTTTCCAGGCAGTCCAACGTGTGGGCCCAACCTCGAGCAGCAGACGTATACTCTACCTTCTGGCAACTACGACGCTGTCAATCAAGTCTGTCTGTCCGGATGCGTCTACGGCACGCGTGACAAGCTAGGGCCTGCCTTCAGCCAGAACAACAGCTTCACGGCCAACATTGCCAATTCGGTCTATCACGCGGGCGAGATCACCATAGAACGTAAGGCCGCGGATTTCACGTTCCTGGCGGCATACACATTCTCCAAGGCGATTGACAATTCTTCTGGCTTCGGCCAGTGGGTGAACTTCTCGAACCCCCGGCTCAGTCGCTCGCTTTCGGCGTTCGACCTCCGGAATAATTTTGTGGTCAGTTACATCTGGGCAGTTCCATTTGACCGGGCCTTCAAAGGCGCGCCGAAGCGACTGACGCAGGGCTGGACTCTCAACGGCATTACGCGCTTTGCGGGAGGGTTGCCTGTGGGGCTCAGCGAGAGCGACGATCAATCCTTAACTGGCAGCGGAAACACCGACGTACCCGACCTCGTGGGGAAAGTCGTGACCCTGAATCCGCGTATGCCGAATCCCAACTGTCACCCCAATGATCCCACCTCAGACCACACGGGATGCTTTTTCCTGGCAAACGCGTTTGCATCTGGTCCGCTCGGCCAGTTCGGCAACGCAAACCGGCAGTTCTTCCATGGCCCTGGACTCAACAACACGGACTTCGGCCTTTCAAAAAGGACCAACATCAAGGAGTCCATGGGTTTCGAGGTTCGCGCTGAATTTTTCAACATCTTCAACCACGCACAGTTCAACAACCCGAACGGGAATCAAGCAAGCGGCCAATTCGGCCAGGTAACCAGCGCGCGCGATCCGCGCATCGGGCAAGTCAGCGCGAAGTTCATCTGGTAAAATGTGCGGCGTCAGGTGGGACCGGCGCGAATGCCTGTCCTACGCGGTTGGCTTGCGCCTTAATGAATCAATTACTGCATTCTCTGGTATGGTGCAGGCTAATGGTGTTTCTGCTGGTTCTGGGACTTCTGTTCTCAGCGCCAACTTTTGCGCAGAGTGCTGAGAATTATCGTCAGCAAGCCATCGAGTTTTCCCGCAACAAATCCTGGGACCAGGCCATTTCGAGTTACCGCAAGGCACTAGCCCTCGAACCCCACGACCCGGATACGCATTACAATTTGGCGCTCACTCTAAAATATAAGGGCGACGCCAAGCAGTCTATTGAAGAGTTCGAAGCCGCTCTGCGGCTCAAACCGAAGTGGGCCGACGCGCACTACGGGCTAGGCGCGACCTTGTTCGATCTTCACGACCAGGCCGCCGCGCTCAAGGAACTACGCACCGCGGTAGATCTCGATCCCGCGAACGTCGTGGCACATCGCCTCTTGGCACGCGTTTACTTGCAACAAAACGATCCTACGGCCGCTGAGCGCGAGCTACGGCTGGCGCTACAATCGAAGCCCTCTGCCGAGCTGCATTTAGAGTTGGGGCTGACCGAAGGACAGCTCGGCAATCTGGATGGCGCTGCGGCCGAGTTTCGCCGCGCCCTCCGTCTTAATCCCCGATTCGCACCAGCGCACTCGCTGCTGGGAGTGACCCTACGCCGTCAGGGCGATCACGCTGCAGCCCTCGCCCAGTTCCGCAAAGCTGTCGAAATCGATCCCAAAGATCCAGAGGCGCAATATAACCTGGGCATGGAGCTCAAATCCGGCGGCGACACAGCAGGCGCGACCGCAGCTTTCCGGCGAGCGATCGAGCTGAAGCCTGATTTCGAAAAGGCGCACTACAGCCTGGGTATCGCTTTGCGCGCTCAGGGCGAGACCAGCGCCGCGCAAAAGGAGCTGGATGATCTGAACGCCCTGCATGAGTTCCGCGCGCGCCTGGCGCAATCGAAATATCTTACCCTCCAGGGCGTGGAAGCACTGAAGCAGCAAAAGCTCGACGATGCGCTGGCACTTTTTCAGAAGTCCATCGAGCAAAGTCCCGAGCTGCCGACCGGCCATTATTATCTGGGCGTAACGTGGGAGCGCAAACAAGACGCGGCACGTGCCTTGGCGGCCTTTGAGAAAGCGCTCGAACTGAAACCGGACTATGCGCAAGCCCACGCGGGCCTCGGACTGCTCTATTGGCGCCAGAACGATAGTACACGCGCGCTTGAGGAGTTTCGGCAGGCGGTTATGTCCGATCCTGATCTGGCGGAGGCACATTACAATCTTGGCCTCGCGCTGGCGCAATCGGGGCGTCTAGAGGAAGCCGCTCGCGAGCTGAATGAAGCCATCAGTCTCGATCCCAAGTACACTGACGCCCGGATACAATTGGGATTGGTCCTTAGCCAGGACAACGATACCGCTGGAGCAGCCAATGTCTTCCGTGAAGTCGTGCACCGCGATCCGAATTTCGCGGAAGCTCACAACAATCTCGGGCTGGTGCTGTTGCAGGCCGGCGACGTCCGCATGGCGCAGGCGGAGTTTATCGAGGCTGTGCGCCTCAAGCCGCGCTATGCGGAAGCGCACTACAATCTTGCATTGGCCCTCCATCAGGAAGGAAAAGAGGAAGAGTCCCGCGCAGAGTTCGAGAAGGCGTACGAGATTGCGCCCGGTTTGAGAAACGTGCCCCGCCCCTAAGGAAGGAGATCCACCATATGCCTGTCATGGGCTATCAGTTCGCTGGAAGGACGCTGTTGACATTCGTTAAGTTCCGCTGAATATTATCTTCAGTTCTTACAGTTTGATAGCCCGGCGAACGGTTTGTAATCTCCGGAATTCATGACCCGGCGGGACAACTGCTGGAGTCGTAAGTCGAGGCATCATACCAACCTAATTTATGGCGCCCGCCCGCGGCGCACGGCGGAATAACTAGAGGTAAGACCAGCAAGAGTGGGTGCAAAAGAATGAGAAGCGCGTTTCTTAAATCAACGGGCCAGATTCCGGGCTCCAGAGATGGCGATCTCCTCACAGGAGCGCAGATTTCTTCGACTGTGCAGGATGTGCTCGCAACCACGCAATTCATCGACATTCACACGCACTTGTTTGCTCCGGCATTCGGCAAGCTCGGGTTGTGGGGCATCGACGAACTGCTGACCTATCATTATCTCGAAGCTGAATTCTTCCGATCTTCCGACACCAGGCCCGAGCAGTACTGGTCGCTCTCCAAGCGCGATCAAGCCGATGCCATATGGCGGACGCTCTTCGTCGAAAATACTCCCCTCTCGGAAGCCACGCGCGGGGTAATCGCCGTGCTCAAGGCTTTCCAACTGCCTACCGATCATCCGGACCTGACGGAGGCAAGATCATTCTTCAAAGCGCAAACCATCGAAGCGCACATTCACAAAGTGTTGCAGTTGGCGGGTGTGAGCACGGTGGTGATGACGAATGATCCACTCGACCCGGAGGAAGCGGCAGTCTGGTTGAAGGGGGTCGCGAGCCACCGGCAATTTCGCGCGGTGTTGCGGCTGGATCGAATTCTGTGCAACTGGCCTGCGCACTGGCAGGTGTTGGACGGACAAGGCTACCGTGTTGACGAGCAGGCATCGGGGAAGACCGCGGCGGAAGTGCGGCGATTCTTGGCGGACTGGTACAAACGTATGCAACCCGTGTACATGGCGGTCTCGCTGCCGGACACTTTCGAATTTCCCAAGGAGACAACCGGCAATCGATTGCTGAAGGAAGCGGTGCTGCCTGCTTGCCGCGAATTGAATCTGCCGCTCTCGCTCATGATTGGGGTGCGCAAGCAGGTCAATCCATCGCTGCGTTTGGCGGGCGACGCCGTGGGCAGAGCGGACCTGCGGGCGCTGGAAAATCTGTGCCGCGGGTTTCCAGCCAATCGCTTTCTGGTGAGCGTGCTCAGCCGGGAGAACCAGCACGAACTTTGCGTTTACGCGCGGAAGTTCAGCAACTTGATGCCGTTCGGTTGCTGGTGGTTCATGAACAATCCTTCGATTGTGGAAGAGATCACGCGCGAGCGCATCGAGATGCTGGGAACAAGTTTCATTCCGCAGCATTCCGATGCCCGCGTGCTCGAGCAAGTCATCTACAAATGGAACAACACGCGCAGAACGCTGGCGCGCATCCTCTCTGACAGCTACCGTCTTCTGACGGAGGACGGCCGGGGCGTCACGCGCGGTGACATTCAGCGAGATGTTACACGCCTCTTTCGCTCGAACGCTGAAGCTTGGATGGACCTGGGGACACCCGCTTTGGATGCGCCAGCGCAATCCTTGTAGGTGCGGCTTCCTTTTGAAAAAATCACTTTGAACGTATGAGCGGTGACGATCCGATCACGTCAAGTGAATGGACAACGCGGTCACCGAAGCTGCGGGAAAAGTGTGGACTACAACCCCGTTCCGGACGACGCTCTCCTTCTTTTGAGGAATCACGGCTTCACGATTGTCGAAAGTATTTCGCGCGTGAATGTCGGAATGCGACAGAGTTGTTGCCATTGCGGAGCTGGCGGAGCCTCCCCGAATGGTAATTTCGGCCTCGCGTGCTTGGGTTGTATGCGGATTCACAACGGTCACCAGTAAATCCTTGCCGCGGAGGGAAGCGGAACCCTGGAGTCCCCAGAAAGTCGCCGGTTTGCCGTCCCGGTCGTACTGCACGGAAGGAGCTGAGAAAATCGTTCGCCGCGATTCTCCTCCCTGATGGCCCGCGTACATATCGAAAACATGGCCCACCGGCGTGATCACGAACCGGTCTTCGTGAGCGAGATACAAACTGTTCAGGCAGTTGATGAGCTGCGCGCAGTTGGCCATGTAAAGCTTGCCGGCGTGCCGGTTAAATATGTCGAGGGTCATGCCGCTGAACACGGCGTCCCGCAGCGTGGGAGTTTGCTCGAGAATGTCCCCTGGCGTCGCCTCGCTCCCGGGACGGTACCACGGGCCCCATTCGTCCACGACGAGCTTGACGCGGTGCTCACGGTCGAATTCACTCATGACCTGCCAGTGCCCTAGAATGAGATCCTCCACACGTTCACCTTCGTGCAGAATCTCGTACCAATCCACGGCATCAAATTGAATGGCGTCGCCTTTTCCTTTTTCCCAATCGTTCGTTCGTCCCCGGCTAAGATTCCATGCGTAATGGTGAAGCCCCCAACCGTAGATGCCGCCGAGCTGCGAAGGGCCCTTGCGAACAATTTCCTCGAAGAAGCCGCGCGTCCAGCCCCAGTCATTCGAGTTTGGACCAGAGGCGATCAAGGAAAGCGCTTGGCCGTAGTGAGGCAACCAAGCCGAGTATCTGCGGAATTCAACGGCATACTCCTGGGGCGTAAAGTTTCCTCCACACCCCCAGGATTCGTTTCCTACGCCCCAGTAGCGCACGTTGTACGGTTGCGCGGAGCCGGCCTTGGCGCGCTCCTCGGCAAGCGTGGTGCTGCCTGCCGGAGAATTGCAGTACTCCACCCACCGGTAGAATTCCGAGGCGGGCAGGCTTGAGTTTGCAGAAATGGACAAACTCGTTGGTGCCGAATTCGTTGGGATCATACTTGTGATTGGCCGGCGATTTATCGTTCTCCGCCTCAAGCCAGAAGTTCGTTCGCCGCGGGCGCTGATCGGGGCGGCCAATGCCATCACGCCAGTCATAGCTGTCTGCGAAGCATCCACCCGGGTAGCGAATGACGGGAGCCTTGATCTTCCTCATGTGGTCAACAAGGTCCTTGCGGATGCCGTCGAAATTGGGGACCTTGGATTTTGCGCCGACCCACACTCCATCGTAGATGGTGCCTCCCAGGTGCTCCGTGAAGTGGCCGTAGAGGCTGGGCGAAATCGTGCCCATGGATTCGTCGAGGAGAATTTCCACTCGAGAATCGACACTTTGGGCCGCCGCAGCTGAAATCCCCGAGAACCGTGAAAAGATGAACCCGGCAGTACTGGCCAAGGTGGTCTGGATAAATCCACGGCGATTCTTCACGATTTCCTCCCGCGTATAGTTTTCTTGTTGCCCATCCGCTTCCCAGGATTCGCGCCATCCGAATCATAGGACGATTAACCCCGAGCATTGTACAGAAATAATTCCCGTTCAGGATTCAAATGAAAAGTTTTTCTAGTCGTTCCAGAAGCGTAGGATGTGCGTTAGAGTATGGGCCGTTTTAGCGCCCTGGTCGTGGCTGCACCAGCTACGCCGGTCCGTGCTGGAGAATCGGACTAGGAGTTCAAAATATGCACAGCAATTTCTTTTCAAGCGCTGGATTGCGGCAGTTCGTGCGGCTATCCCTTCATATCTGGGCGTTTTCTGGACTCCTGAGTTTGTTTCTGCCGCCGGTGGCGCTTGCTGTGCCGGCGCCCGAGAGCCGGAGGACACTGCAGATCTATTTCGTCGACGTAGAAGGCGGCCAGGCCACACTCTTCGTCACGCCGGAAGGACAGTCGCTGCTCATTGATACGGGCTGGCCTAGCAATGATGGCCGCGATGCCGATCGCATCGTCGCGGCGGCCAAACTGGCCGGGATCAGCAAGATTGATTACGTGCTGATAACACATTTTCACGACGACCATGTGGGAGGCGTGCCGCAACTCGTGGCCCGAATACCGGTAGGAACATTCATCGATCACGGCGAAAATCGCGAAATCACAGACGGGCCGACCGTGCAAGACTGGCAGGCCTACCAGCAAGTGTTGGGGACGGGAAAGTTCAAGCGGATTACCGCCAAGCCCGGCGATCTTCTGCCCATTCGGGGTATGCGCGTAAGCGTGGTGAGTTCCGACGGCGCCCTGATTGACAAACCTTTGCCGGGAGCCGGCGCGGAAAACTCCGCCTGCAAAAACTCCGAGCAGCGTCCCGCCGACCAAACCGAAAATCCACGTTCTCTGGGAACGCTGATCACTTTCGGCAAGCTCAAACTCTTAGACTTGGGCGACCTGACCTGGGACAAAGAGATGGAACTGATGTGTCCCAGGAACAAGCTCGGCAAAATCGATATTTATATCGTCTCTCACCACGGCTGGTTTCAGAGCAGCAGCCCCGCACTGGTGTACGGAATCGATCCTCGCGTGGCCATCATGGACAACGGAGCAAAAAAGGGCGGAACTCCTTCCGCCTGGGACATCATCAAGGCATCGCCGCACCTCGAAGATCTGTGGCAATTGCATTTTTCCGAAGAAGGCGGCCCCGCGCACAATTCTCCTGAACCGTTTATCGCCAATCTTTCGGGACCCGAAGATGCCGCCAACTATCTTAAGCTGACGGCCTCGGCCGATGGAAGTTTCGAAGTGTTTAACTCGCGAACAAAGGCGAAACACTATGCCCCGTCGCACTAATACGCGTGCTCAGGCCGGCTCGGGATCGGGAATCGGTGCCATATTCCCTAACAGAAAAACATACCCCGCGATGCCTATCAACAGAAAAACCGTTGCGCCAACAAACGCTCCAGAAAAAGAATGGGTCGCTTGCACGATGTAGCCTGTCGCAATCGGCGCAGCAATTCCGGCGAGCTGGTTGCAAAAATTCAGAATTCCCCCCAATGTGCCCACGCTTTCGCGCGGAGCAATCAGCGAGGGGATCGACCATCCTACCGGCGAAGCGGCGGACAATCCGCCGATAGACATGCTGATCCAAAAAAGGGCGGTCGCGGGACTGTGCGCGTGCGCCGTGCCGAGAATTCCCAGGCCGAGAGCCGTTCCGCCAATGAGCACGACTTGACGAACACGGACTGGGCTCCAACCGCGCTGTATCAATGCATCCACGAGCCAGCCACCAATGACCAGGTCAGTGAACGTGGCGAATAGCCAGGGCACACTGGTATAGAGCGCCGAATGAAGCAAGTCTACGTGCAGGGTGGTGGAAAGATAAGACGGCAGCCAGGTTAAGAGCAGATAGAAAGTGTAGTTGTATGACGCGAAACCCAGGGCCAAGCCGCACACTCTACGTTGCCGGATCAAGTAAACGAGTGGGGCCCCTTTGGCGGCTCTGGCGCGATCCTCCGGCTGCGCTAGTAATTTATCCTCGCTCGGATTCCCGTAGAAGGCGTAGAACAGCGCAAAATAGAGGACACTGATGAAGCCTGTCGCCGCAAAATTCCAGCGCCAGCCGAAATACAGTAACAAGAGGCCCAGTAACGGTATTCCAATCGCCGAAGAAAATTTCGCCGCGGCGTCAAACATGGCGGTGGCCAGGCTGCGTTCATCCTTGGGGAACCAGTAGCCAATGGCCTTCGCATTGGCCGGAAATGTAGGCGCCTCACCGATTCCCAGGAGGAATCGCGCCCCAAACAAACCTCCGAGGCCCGTGGAGATGGCCGCAGCGAAGGAAGCCACGCTCCAAATCATCGTGCTGATGATGCCTACCCGGCGGACGCCAAAGCGATCCAGCAGCAGCCCGGAAGGCAGTTGAAGCAAGGCGTAGGGCCAGTTGTAAGCGCTTGACAGATAACCGAACATCACCGCGGAAATTCCAAACGAAGCTTGCAGCGCATCCCGGGAAACGGAAAGATTCACTCGGTCGAAATAGTTTACGAGTACGCCGAAACCCAGGAGAAAAGCGATGCCCCACCGCCTCTTCGGTACTGCGGAAGCCCGCAGACCTGCTGGTTGCATCAAGAGGCCATTTTTTTCGCTTGGCATGCCGGGCGAAATATAGTGGAGAACCGCAGATGGGGCAAGAGGCACACTGAAACCTTGGAGGACACCGGCAAACGCACAAAAGACGAGAGCGTTTTTCGTACTTCCGTAATGCTAAAGTATGAATATGGCCAAGTCCGGGAAGGGCCAGAATCACGGGGATCCGCGGGCCGCAAACAAACTATAGCGCCCCCAAAAACGCTGATGCAGGGTCGGACGCGAAGACAATTCATCAAGGGACTAAGTATGGCCGGCAGCGGATGCTTGGCCAAATACCAGTGCATCGCTTTTCTGCCCCATCTCGGTTCTGTCACTCCAGCGCGATTCGCACAAACCACTCTGAAGCCACTCTTTGAAGAATTGCCATCTGCCGCCAGCGGACTCACCTGGCGTCATGAGAACGGCCGCTCTGCGGATTACTTCTTGCCCGAGACAACCGGCGCAGGTTGCGCCTTTCTGGACTACGACAACGACGGCTGGATGGACATTTACCTGGTGAACGGCGGGCAGTGCGATTTTCTTACCCCGGATCCTCCCTTGCGCAATGCGCTCTACCGCAACAATCGCGACGGGACATTTACGGATGTGACCGAAAAAGCCGGCGTCGCTGCCGGTGGCTATGGCATGGGCGTCGCTGTCGGGGACTACGATGCCGACGGCTGGCCCGACCTGTACGTCACGCAGTATGGCCGCAGCATTCTCTATCACAACAATGGCAACGGGACGTTCACCGACGTGACGGAAAAGGCCGGCTTGGCGGCTCCCGGCTGGGCCTCCAGTGCCGTCTGGTTCGACTACGACAACGATGGGCGGCTGGATTTATTCGTTTGCCGCTTCGTTGACTTTGACAAGTCCAAGAACAAATTCTGCGGTAATGAGAAATCCGGAGAGCGCTTCTATTGCATTCCGCGCATCTATCCGCCCGCCGCGAGCTGGCTCTTCCACAACAACGGGGACGGCACCTTCAGCGACGTCAGCAAGGAATCCGGTATCGCCAAGGCGCTGGGAAAAGCGTGGGGCGTCGTTGCGACGGACGTCAACAACGACGGCTGGATGGACCTTTTCGTCGCGAACGACACGGTCGCCAATTTTCTCTTCGTCAACAAGCGCAATGGAAAGTTCGAGGAGATAGGGCTCGAAGCGGGCGTGGCGTACAGCCAGGCCGGCCGCGAGCGCTCCGGCATGGGCGTTGACTCGGCGGATTTCGATCAGGACGGTTGGCAAGATCTCTTCGTTACCAACGTGGATCAGGAGATGTACTCCATCTACCGCAACAACCACGACCTGACGTTCGAGGATATGGCCGGCCCCATGGGACTCGGGCGGTTGACGCGCCTGATGAGCGGCTGGGGAGTGAAATTCTTCGACTACGACAACGACGGCAACCTTGACCTGTTCATTGCCAACGGTCACCCCGACGACAAGATCGAAGCGCATTCCAGCCACGTCACCTACAAGGAGCCGCTGCTGCTGTTCCACAACAACGGCCGCAGTCTGGAAAACGTCAGCAGCCTTGCCGGCCCGGCTTTTACACAGAGTTTCGCGGCGCGAGGCATGGCTGTGGGAGATTTCAACAACGATGGCGCAGTGGGCGTACTGGTTTGCGTCAATGGCGGATCGCCTGTGCTTCTCAAAAATGTCTCAGCGCCGGAAAATCATTGGCTCGGCGTGCGCCTGGTCGGCAAGAAATCGAACCCGGACGCCGTCGGCGCAAGAGTCACATGGCAAGCAGGCGATCTGAAAAGAAGCAAGCTAAAGGTGGGAGGCGGCAGTTATCTTTCTTCGCATGATCCCCGCGAAGTGCTGGGCATCGGCAAACGGAAGAAAATTGATAGTCTGGAGATCCACTGGCCTCAACCCAGCGGCCGCACGGAAACATTCACCGATCTTCCGATCGACCGCTACGTTACCATCGTCGAGGGATCCGGGATTAAATGAGGCCCGATGGAGATTTCAGTAACGATACGCTTCCCCTTGCCGCGCGCGCCGCGCGCGCGATATCCCCAGCCTAAAACGCCGAGACTTTGTGGCCCAATTGGTAAACTTGAAGGGCGCGCCCGGCAACTCCACCTTTGGCATGTGACAGCTTACGCACCTTCGCTTCTCTGTCTGCTTGCAGTGGGTTCACACCTGTCGAGTATTTGTGTAGGCCGAAAGCCGTTAAATTCCCGTGCGCCGCATGTGCATGTGCGCTCGGATTTTTCCCCACGGCATCGCACTTCTTGGAGCGGCGTGCTAGACTCCGCGTAAGCGGTTACATACCCAATATCGCGAGGAAAAATGAACATTCGATGGTTTTTCTTAATTCTTGCGCTCCTTGCCTGTCTCCTTGTCGGTACTTTTGCGACCCTCCTTGTTCCGGCCACGTCCGCACAGACATCCGCGTCTCTAGCACCAACTCCGCCGATGGGATGGAACAGTTGGAACAAATTTGGATGCAACGTAAGCGACACACTCATTCGCGAAATTGCCGACGCCGTGGTCAGCAGTGGCTTGCAGGCGGCCGGCTATCAGTATGTGAACATCGATGACTGCTGGCAGGTGAGCCGCGATGCGTCGGGGACCATCGTCGCGGATCCCGCAAGATTTCCGTCGGGAATCAAGGCGCTCGCGGACTACGTGCACGGTAAAGGATTGAAGCTGGGAATCTACACGGATGCAGGCACCGGCACCTGCGAAAAACGGCCGGGCAGCTTGAATCACGAAGTTCAGGATGCCAGGACCTATGCCTCCTGGGGAATCGATTACGTAAAGATAGATTGGTGCAACGCCGAAGGGCTCGATCCGGAGGTGCAATACGCGAAATTCCGCGACGCGCTGGCGAATTCCGGCCGCTCCATCGTGTTCAGCATCTGCAACTGGGGAGTAAAGACGCCATGGCGGTGGGGGCCCGCCACCGGCAATTTGTGGCGGACCACGGGAGACATTAACGATACCTACGACCGCATGTCCCTGATCGGATTTGGACAGAACGGCCTGGAAAAGTTTGCCGGTCCCGGGCACTGGAACGACCCGGACATGCTGGAGGTCGGCAACGGCGGCATGAAGCGCGATGAATACCGCACGCACATGGCGCTATGGGCGCTGCTAGCCGCTCCTCTGCTCGCGGGAAACGATCTGCGGAATATGTCGGCCGAAACGAAAGAGCTCCTCTTGAACTCGGAGGTCCTGGCGGTCGATCAGGACGCGAAAGGCGTACAAGGGCATCGTGTTTGGGAAGAAGGGCCTCTGGAAATCTGGGTGAAGCCGCTCGCCGACGGGAGTCACGCTGTGGGACTTTTCAATCGCGGTGAGTCCGCCACTAAGATGACGCTCGACTTTAAATCCATCGGCGCGCCCGCCTCTGCGAAACTCCGCGATCTCTTGGATCACAAGGACCTCGGCACGGCGCAGAACTCCTACTCGGCCGAAGTGCCGACCCACGGCGTAGTGCTGGTGAAAATTTCCAAATAAGCCTGCTGCGGAAACACGCAAGCCGTGGGAGTCTTCCTTGAGCTTACTTAGGGCATATCCGGTTTTGGCATTTGCTTTTGCTCAGGAGCCCGCACCGGGGCCGACAGCCACGACAAAGTATGTCGCTGGCGTTGTGCCCACATTCTTGATTCCATGTTCGTCATTCGAATGCACGAATCCGACGGAGCCCGGCCCGAGACGGTAACTCGTCCCGTTGACCGTCAGCTCGACCGTTCCTTCTCGAATCAGCCACATTTCGGAATGCACGTGGTGGTGTGCCGGGTGGGGTGCACCGCCGGGAAGCAGCGTCGTTTCATGCACCTCCAACGACTCCCCGGTGGCCAGCTTGCCCTTCAGAACGTCCCGGATCTGCGCGTTGTTCGGCGTTCGAATCGCCAGCTTTTCGAACGGATACATTGCCGATGGCATGGATCCCTCCTGCGCGGCCATGCCCTCGGGCCGTATCACGGCGGAAAAGAGAGCTACCGGAAACAAAAGACACATCTCGCGTCGCGTTATGGACATGTACTTCTCCTTTTGCAATTCGCAAACACATCGTTCAGTGAATTCGAACAAGTGTCGTCGAGAAGCTCCTCGACATCGAGACAAAGAATCTTTAGCATGCCGTCATTTGTCAAGAGGCGCGTTTTTACGCCAAACCTTTTCTGTTTTGCGTTGTAGGAATCGCATTGCTCGCCGCTGCTGAGGTTGCGCGGCTGCCAAAGGGGCAGAAACCAGCATGAACACACACCGGATACTGCGGCTGGGGGCGGTGAAGGATGTAGCGCGTTTTCAAGATCACGTCCACTCGCTTGGATTGACGATTCCATGTGATAGCGAGCCGTTCAGCGGATCTGATTCAGCGCTGCGATGGCCGCTTTCGCGTGGCGGAATCAAGATCGGCAACCGCATCGGCGTTCATCCCATGGAAGGATGGGATGGCACTGCGGATGGAAATCCCAGCGAGCATACGATCCATCGTTGGAAGAAATTCGGCCGGAGCGGCGGGAAATTAATTTGGGGAGGGGAGGCGGTCGCGGTCTCGCACGAAGGGCGAGCGAATCCGAATCAGCTCGTGATTGCGCAGCACACGCGAGAGGGATTGGGAGGATTGCGAAAGGTCCTGATCGAAGAACACCGGCGGACGACGGGTTCAGACGAAGGGCTCTTCGTCGGATTGCAGTTGACGCATTCCGGACGCTACTGCCGTCCGAATACGCACGACAGGCCTGAGCCGCGCATCCTTTATTATCATCCGATATTGGATCGAAGGTTGGGATTGCCTCGCGACTATCCAACTCTGACCGACGGCGAAATCGGCGCGATCATTGAAGATTTTCATCGCGCCGCAAGGATGGCGCGTGAGTTGGGTTTCGACTTTGTGGACATCAAGCATTGCCACGGGTACCTAGGGCACGAATTTCTTAGCGCGCATACTCGAGAAGGGAAGTATGGCGGAAGTTTTGAGAACCGCACGCGGTTTTTGCGGGAAGTGGTGCAAGGTATTCGCTCGATGGGACCGGGAATGCACATCGGCGTGCGGCTCTCTGCATTTGACACCGTGCCGTTTCGTCCCGATCCGTCGCAATCAGCGCATGGAAAGTTAGGGCCGGGAATTCCCGAATCGCATGACCACTTGATTCCGTATCGCTGGGGATTTGGCGTGAAGCAGAGCGATCCCACACAGATGGATTTGACCGAGACGATTCGGTTTTTGTCTTTGCTCGAGGAGCTGGAAGTCCGGCTCGTAAACATCACGGCGGGCAGTCCCTATTACAATCCGCACATTCAACGGCCTGCGCTCTATCCGCCATCGGATGGATATCAACCCCCGGAAGATCCTCTGGTTGGCGTGGCGTTGCAGTTGAAAGTCACGCGTCAATTGAGTCAGCTCTTTCCGAATCTCATCATTGTGGGAACCGCTTACAGTTACTTGCAGGATTTTCTTCCGCACGTGGCGCAAGCTGCCGTGCGCGAAGGGTGGGCGGATTTGGTTGGGCTCGGGCGGATGGTATTGACCTATCCGGAGATTTTGTGGGATGCGATGGAAGGAAATGAGATTCAGCACAAGCGAATTTGCAGAACGTTCAGTGATTGTACAACCGCGCCTCGCAAGGGATTGCCTTCGGGCTGCTATCCGCTGGACAGCTACTATAAGAGTTCCGAACTGGCCGAGCAGTTGAAATCGGCCAAGGCAGCGAGATGAAAATCGACTCCATCGTTCCACGGCAACAACTCGGCCGCAAAGTGCAGGGCATCGCGGCGGCGCTCTTGCCGTTTGAAATGGATGGACGAATCGCCGTCGAAGCGTTTCAGAATCATCTGCGCACTACGCATCGCGCAGGGTTGATGAACGCCGTGAATATGGACACGGGCTACGTCAATTATCTGAGCGAGATGGAAAGACTTAACGTGCTGCGGTGGACACGGGAGGCGCTGGGCAGAGATGTGCCCTTTGTGGGCGGAGCGTACATTGAAGGACAGCAGGGTGACATCGTGGCGCTCTACCGAAAACAGATGGGCGCCATCGTCGTGCACGGCGGAATTCCGATCGTATTCCAGACAAGCCGGCTACACCGAAAATCGCCGGCGCAGAAGGCGGCGGCTTATGAAGCAGTGTGCCGGGGATATCCGCACGTGCTGGCGTTTGAACTGGGACCGATGTTCGCGCCGAACGGAGAGATTTTTGACGAAGAAACTTTCCGGCGAATGATGGACATCCCGGAAATCAAAGGCATCAAGCATTCTTCGCTCGACCGGATGATCGAATTGCAACGGCTCGCTCTTCGCGACGCGCACCGGCCGGATTTTCGCATCTACACGGGAAACGATCTGGGCATCGACATGATCGAGTACGGGTCGGACTATTTGCTGGGACTGGCGACGTTCGCACCCGAAAAATTTGCGGAGCGCGACCTGTTGTGGGAGACGGGTGACCCTGCGTATTACGCTTTGTCGGATGCGCTGCAATACCTGGGGAACGTGGCGTTTCGCGACCCGGTTCCCGCGTACAAACACTCTGCTGCGGTGTTTTTGCGATTGGCTGGACGAATCCCTTCCGATCGAACGCATCCAAAGAATCCGAGGCGCCCGACGTGGGAGGCGGAGATTCTTGGAAATTGCGCACGGCGTTTGGGTTGTTCCGGTTGACAATAACTTTACCCCCCTTCCCCTGTTTTTCATAAGTGTCATTTAGGGCCTCCGGCCCGCGAAACTTCATGAAAATTGCGCAATGTCAGGCAAGTCAGAACTATTGACGTTAACTCCTTTGATTTCAGCACGATTTTATTTGCGACCAGGGTTTTTCGACCACATGGCTTATCGGGGAAGTTGGGGAAGACCTGAACAGATGCGAGAAGCTATGGCCCCCACAATGCGACGTAGGTTTACCTGTCACTCATTACACCAGAGGCTTAAAAGAAGGCAAAGGAAAAGTGAAGCGGGAGTGACTCAGTTTCCGGGCGCCCGGTAATACATTTCGGGAACGCGAGCCGGTTGCCGTCTCAAGCTCCCAGAATCCCAAGCGTGGACCCGAATGTCGATGAGCCAGTTGTCCTGCAACCTTACCAACCGGGACCTGGCAGCCCTTCCCACCATTGCTCCGTAGAACGCATCTAAGACTTAGAGCCTATGCACAATTTTACTCGCCGAGAACTACTGAAACTCGGTGCCACAACAGCCGTTGCAGAACTCGCGTCTTTGGGTTTGCACGGATGCGGCGGTGGTTCTGTCACTTCTCCGCCGATCCCTGGTTCTTGCTCCAAATTAAGCGACATCGAACACGTGGTGATCCTGATCCAGGAGAACCGGTCATTCGATCACTACTTTGGAAGCTACCGCGGCGTCCGCGGATATTCCGATCAGAGCATGGCGTTCCAGCAGCCCGACCCAGTGAACACAACGATCTCCCCCGTGGGGACACTCTTGCCATTCCACCTGGACACCTCCACAACGAATGCAGCCTGCACGCACGACATCACGCACGACTGGGTGCCGCAGCATCAGAGCTGGCACAGCGGTGCAATGGACGGTTTTGTCAGTTCGCGTCTTCCGATTAATTCCAACGACGCCGTATTGAGCATGGGCTACTACACGCGCGCAGACATTCCCTACTATTACGCCCTGGCCGATGGTTTCACGATTTGCGACAACTTTTTTTGCTCGGTGATGGGCCCGACCGACCCAACCGGCTCTATACAATGGCGGCATCTCTCGACCCGGATGGAAAAAACGGCGGTCCGATTCTGCAAACGATCGTCGCAAACCGCACGGCTGTTTACGGCCGCCTGACGTATACGACGATGCCGGAGCAGCTTCAGGCCCGGGGAATTTCCTGGAAGGTATACTCATCGCCGGATGAGATTGTTCTCGGCGGGATTCTCTCGGACAATGTTCTTTCCTACTTCAAGAATTTTCAGGATCCTACCTCGGTGCTGCATCAGAAGGCATTCGGACCTCAGTTTCCCGCGGACTTCCTGGCCGATGTGGCGTCCGGGAATTTGCCACAAGTTTCCTGGCTGGTGGGATCGATCCTAACCTCGGACCACCCGCCTTCACCTTCCATCTTTGGCGAGAACATTCTTTCGCTCATCGTCGATGCTTTGGCAGCGAACCCAGCACAGTGGGCAAAAACACTCTTGCTTGTCACCTACGATGAGAACGGCGGATTTTTCGACCACGTTGCGCCGGTGACTGCGCCCCTCGGCACGGCAGGCGAATATGTGACCGCGCCTGCCGTGCCGGACCCGACAGTAATCGGCAGTCCAGCGATTACCGGTCCGATTGGATTGGGATTTCGCGTCCCGCTGCTGATCGTCTCGCCGTTCAGTCGAGGCGGGTTTGTGTCATCCGACCTCTTCGAGCACACTTCCGTGTTGCGATTCCTGGAGACTCGGTTCGGTGCGGAAGTGCCCAATTTGAGCGCCTGGCGCCGAGCAACGGTTGGGGATCTAACCAGCGCGCTTAATTTCAAAAAAACTGACCAGTCGATTCCGAATCTACCGTCCACACTTCCAGCCGTCCCGCAGGCGATCCTGCAATGTGCCGCGAACTTGGCTGGAACGACTCCCTACACCGTGCCAAGCCCGCAGACCGTTCCGACGCAGGAAGCCGGAACCGCGCCTCGTCCCAGCGGTGTGTGCTAGGCGGGAGCAATCCGGCGCCACTTCTCCGGTGACGCTAATTATCTGGACTTAGTCGCATAGCCATGTGAAAGGCGGTTCGCCCACACTCATTTTTGCTGTTTGTGCCACCACTCCTGAAGCGATTTGCAGCGCCCTTCTTCATCAAGAGAAATCAGGAAGATTCCATCAAGTTTAGTTTGGAGCCCTGGGGGGACTCGAACAAACGACGCCGACCATCTGGCGATGTTTAGTCCAGCATTCACAACCAAGATTTCGTGTCCAAATCGAATGTTCTCTTCGGTCCGGGCCACCTCAGACCAATACTCGAAAATGGCTTTTCGTCCACGCATGGGTTCGAGAAAAGGGGTGACCTGATAGGTGCCGTTTTCAGCGAAGAGCGCCGTGGCGGCTTCTGGATTACGGTTCTCCCACGCGTGACCGTAAGCATCCAGCCAGGATTTAAACGCGACCACATCGTTGCCCATTCCAAGTCTCCGCGTAGCTTAACGAGTCTATCCTAACGACCCTCCTTTCTTGCCAGTTGCACATGTCCGGTTTGGCGGCTAATCGGGAGTTAGCCGCAGGACGGCATCACATTTTGAATCAGTAACCGTTGTACTGGCCGCTACTGCTTGGCTCAAGCAGCAGCCAATTTTTTCAGTTTTTCCATGAGCCAAGCACGAATCTCCCGTTCAGGTGGTCCCATGGACCGCGCAATATTTCAATCGCATTTGGACATCGGGCAGAAGTGATTTTGCAAGCGAACTCCACATTCGCCACATCTTTCCTTGCCCACCCGTTTTCGTCGTCCACAGCACATCGCCAGTGGCAGCATCCAGCACATAGAGGTGCCAACTCGATGATTTTCCAGCTAAATTGGACTCCATGCCCTGGTCAACGCGTTCAGCAGCCTGCTAGAGCTCAGACGGTGACGACACGATCGGGAGTTTTTGCGGCACAGTAGATGGATTCGATGAGCGCGATGCTGCGGCGGCCTTCGAGGCCGTCACAGGCGGGGGCGCGGTTGTGCTGGGTGGCTTGGAGAAAATCTTCGAGGACGGCTTGGTGGCCGCGAAAATCGCTGACGACGGCGGTAGAGGCGCTTTGATTTTCGTCGCGGGCTGCGGATTCGGTGGCGGCTGGGGCGTTTCGGAGATTGGCGGCGATGATGCGGTCGTGTTCGAGGATGACGGTGCCTTCGGTGCCGGAGATTTCGACGCGGCGGGGGTAGCCGGGATAGTCGGCGGTGGTGGCGTGGAAAATGCCCAAGGCGCCGCTGGCGAATTCGAGGATGGCGACGGCGGTGTCTTCGGCTTCGATCTTGTGAAGCTGCGTGGCGGTGCGGGCTTGAACGCGAACGACATCACCGAGCACCCAAAGGAGCAAGTCGATGGTGTGAACGCCCTGATTGATCAAGGCGCCGCCGCCGTCGAGCGCTAGAGTGCCGCGCCAGCGCGAACTGGCGTAGTATTCGGGAGGGCGATACCACTTCACGCGGGCATCGACGAATAAGAGCTTGCCTAGCAGGCCTTGATCGAGCCAGTTTTTCAGTTGGCGAATGTGCGGCTTCAGGCGGTCCTGAAAAATCACCCCGAGCTGGACTTTGGATTGTTTTGCGGCTTCGATGAGCGCGTCGGCGCGCGCGGTGCTGATTTCGATCGGTTTTTCCGTTAGTACGTGCAGACCTTGACGGGCGGCGGCGATGCCCTGGGTGGCGTGAAGGCCGGAGGGGCTGCCGATGACCACCAGATCCATGAGGCG
>WNFJ01215743.1_pt1 | contig 22161 bp, 16 predicted proteins | sample 5400461 | NCBI WGS metagenome assembly WNFJ01 (sample SAMN13153349, study PRJNA577476) | soil metagenome | isolation source: 115 cm saprolite on Douglas fir-dominated hillslope | place: USA:California | collected 2013-09-17
TTGCGATGAAAAAGATGTCGCCTTGCCCTGCCGTCATTCGAAAATGATTTACGCCGCCGCGCGCGGCCCCAAACAGCTCTGGGTCGTGCCTCGCGCCTTCCACACCGCCGCCTACGGCTTTGCCCCCGAAGAATTCCGCCGCCGCGTCCTCTCCTTCTTCGCCTTGTACTCGGCCGCGCCGAATCCTGCTGCTTCGCAAAACTGGATTCCTTACCCACGATCAAACATTTTTCCCGGCGCGACCTTCCTTCTCACAAATAAAGGCCGCTTCCGCGGCCTTTGTAGATACCCTTGCAGTGCGTCCTCGTATCGTTCGGTTTTCTTCTTCTCTGGTCCTTTTCCCTTCCTTGTCCTCGGCGTCCTCTGTGTTCTCTGCGTTAATTCCCTTGCTTCTGTTTCAACTTTTATCCTTCAACTCCCGATCACTTTTCCCGTTTCAAATTTCAGTTTTCCAATTTCCCTTTTCTCTCTGAGAGGCGGACAATCGATGGTAAGGTGCTTTTCCAATTTCGATTTTCGAGTTCCCAATTTCCCTTTTCCGGTTTCCGTTTTTTTCCTTCAGTGCACGGGATGCTGTCGCGCTTCCCATTCCTGGCTCAGACGCCGCACTGTCTCGCGCAAGCGCACCGCCAACGCCGCTATCGTTTCCAGGCGCTGTTCTCCGCCGTGCGGCAGACTGCCGTCATTTTTCCTGTGGACTTCCGCCAGCAGCAGCTCTGCGTTCCCCAGAATCCCCGTCAACGGATTGTTCAATTCGTGGCGGAGCACTTCTCCAAAATCCTCCGCTTCCTCAAAGGGCTCCCGCGCGCTGTCCGCCACTCTCTGCGCCTGGCGCAAGCGGCTCTGGATCAGTCCAAGCGCCGAAGGCAAGCACCCTCCATCGCGCATCACGTAATCGGCGGCCCCCGCGTCGATCAACGCTGACAGCTCGGTGCGCCGCTCCGCCGTTCCGATGACCACCACCGGCGCGTACACCGCCAGCAAGGTGACCACCGCATCGAGCCGCGGGACAATGCCGCGCGGCCCTTCGGCTTCCGGAGCGATGGCGGCCTCTTCGAGCACGATAACCGCGGGGGCTTCCTCCTCGAGGATCCGCCGCGCCGCCGCAACGCTGGTCACGGACGCCACGCGCAGCCCCGCGATTCTGCTCTCGAACTCCCGCCGGGCCGCGGCGCAAAGCGCCGCATCGTCACTCACCACCAATATAGTTTGTTCCCGGTTCAACATAACCTCATCCATTTCTTGCTGCATTCTTTCTGGCAGCCGATGGCTGGCGTTGGGTTTGTAGTTTCAGCACGCTGCGCACCTTCTCCGTCAGCTCTTCCACGAGAAACGGTTTGGCGACGTGCGGCAGGTGGTTTCGTTCCAGAAACTCTCGCGTTTGCGCGGCAACGATATCGCCAGTCACGAAAAGGAACCGCTCGCGCAAAGGGTTTCCGGAACGTTTCAGGAATTCATAGAAATGCTGCCCGTCGAGGCCGGGCATCTTCATGTCGCAGATCACCAGGTCGAAGGTCTGCTGTGCCGCGCGCTGCAGGGCTTCGCGGCCGTCCAACAGCACCTCCGCTTGCATGCCCTCGTCTTCGAGCACGTCGCCGATCAAGCGGGCCACGGTCGGCTCATCCTCCACGACGAGCACGCGTGCGCCTTTCCTGGTTTCACGCGCGGGCGCAGCATATCGATTCTCGCGGGCGGCGGCCGGTACGGCCTCGGGTAAAGATTCTTTCCGCTCGAGAAAAGGAAGTTCCGGGGCTTCGTCCTGCAACGCTCCGGAGGCCGCGGGAAGCTCGATTTGGAATACCGCGCCTCCCATGGGTGGAGTGATGACGTGGACCTGCCCGCCGTGTTCGCGCACCACGCTCAAAACAATCGAAAGCCCCAGCCCGGTCCCCACACCCGCGGGTTTGGTGGTGAAAAACGGATCGAAGATGCGCGCCAGGATCGCTTGCGGTATTCCTGGCCCGTTGTCTTTGATTTCCAGCAACACGCGCCGTTCGCCGATTGTTCTTGTGGACAATTTGATCGTTCCGCCATGCCCCTTGTGTTCGAGAGCTTGCTGAGCATTGCCGACCAGATTCATTAATACCTGTTGCAGGTGACCGGGGTCGCCTTGCACGAAGGGAAGCGCGGGGTCCAGATCGATCTCCAGGCGGATTTTTTCGGCGGCCAGGGTGAAGCGCCGGAGATCTATGGCGCGCTGCACGATTTGATTCAGAGACACGAGACGGCGCTCCGGCAGCGTTTCTCTGGCGTTCAGAAGCAGTTGCCGCAGAATGGTGCCGGCGCGCTCCGCTTCCTGATAGATTTGCCGCACTTCCTCGGTCCTTCCCGGAGCGTCCGGGCGCGCGAGGAGCCGGTGCGCGTAACCCACAATGGTCGTCAGCGGATTGCTCAACTCATGCGCGATGCCGCTCACCATCTGCCCGAGCGCCGCAAGTTTTTCCGTCTGCAAAAGTTTGGACTGGAATGCGCGCTGAGCGGTCAGGTCGCGGTAAATTTCGACGCGCCCCAACAGACGCCCGGAAGGATCGAGCACGGGCCTGGCGGATCTCTCCAGGATGCGCGCCGACGGAAGCGCGATTTGCACTTCCTCGCGAATGCCTCCTTCGAGGTTTCGCGCCAGTTCGCGCCAGCGCTGCGCGAACCGCCCAGGATCCGCGGCATGAGGTTCGAGACGCCCGATCAATCCCTCCAGCGTCTCGAATTCCCCGGACTCTTCGGGAGCCAGACCGGCCATCTGTTCGAATCGCGTGTTGATCGCGCGAATGTGGTCTTCGGTGTCGAAGAGCACGACGCCTTCTTCGAGCCATTCGATGACGTTTTGCAATTCGGTTTCGGCATGGATCGCTTGCCCGGTCGAGTCACCAGTCACGAGCGATTCGAGCAGGATTACCGTAGCCTGTCCCTGCGCGGACTTGGCCAGGCGCAGCCGCACGGCAGCGCCACTGTACAGTTGCACGCGAATCGGCTCCACGCCGACATCGCGGTCCTCTGGTCCACGTTCGAACGCATCGCGCAGCCACGTTTCGACATGCTCCCGGTCCCCTGCGCGGAAGAGCTCCTCCCATTGCGCCGGCAGGGGAATTTCTGTGGGCCGCGGCCCTTTACTTCTGGAAGCTCGGCTGCCGGCTAACTCACGTACGCCGCGGCTCGCCGCGGCAATCTTGCCGGCCTCATCGAGTAATAGGAGCGGCTGGCTGATGCATTCGAGCAGCGTTTGTTGCCGGCTTGCGCGCAGCGACTCTTCTTGTTTCAGGTTTCTGCGGCTGAGAGCGGAGGCTGCCAGAACCGCGCGCAACTCCAGACGCTCAAATGTCGCGAGCGAAGTAGCGCGGCCCGGAAGTCCGGCCACCAGGACGCCCAAGAGTTGCCCTTCCGATTCCATAGGAAAGGCCACGATGCGATCGACCGAGCCATGCGTCCAACCCATTTCTGAAGCGCTTCCAACCACGCGCCGCTCCCGCAGTGCCCGCTGCCACACGCCCGCCAGCGGGTCGCCCTCGACCGCGCGGGTCCAGAACTCATCTCCGCTGTGCCAGAGAAATTCGGGCAAGAAATTTTCGCCGGGCTGTTCGCGCGGATGAGGCAAAGCACCGATGGCGGCGAACGTTGCACCGGCGCCGTCCGCGCCGACAGCCGGCAGGGCGGTGCAGCTTTCCACCAGATTGGAGAGCCGTGCGTCCGAGGAATATTCGCCCGCCGAGGTCCTGAGGAAGCGCTTGACCACGCCAAGGTCCGCATTTCCCTGGCGAGCAATTTTCTGCTCTTCCTCGAGTCCAAGCGCCAGCGTCAATTCCGCCGCGACGGATTCCACGGGTTGGCGGGAAATAGGCGGCTGATTTCCTAGGCTTCCGGCGAGGATGACTCCTTTCAATTGTTCTTTTCTTTCAATGGGCACCCACAACGCGTGACGCAGTCCCACCAGCACACCGGTGATGGGGTTAGCGGGAAAGGCTTCCAGGTCCTGTTCGACAGTTTTCCCCCGAAGAAGCAATTCCTCCGGGAGCGGTGGTTCCACGGAAAGAGTGGCCCACTCCTGGGGGGTCTCATTGCTTCCGAGGTCCAATACCATTCCGCGGAACCCGGGTGGAGCCTCTTTCTGCGAGCTAGAGTCCGGATCGGCCTCAAGCCAGACGCCAATGCGGCCGGTCCTGCCTTCCTTCGCAAGCGACTTCTGGGCTTCCTGCACCAACTCTTCGCGGGAGGCGCCCTCCAAGGCGGCACGCGCCACTCCTCGCACGCACGACTCCCTTTCTGTTTTTTTCCCCCAGATACTCATCGAGTGGCCTCAAGCCCGCAGGGCTCTTGGGGGCTTCGGAGTGGTTGTCTTGCTGGACGCGAAACAAGTGCCGAAAACCCGCAGTATTGACCCTTGCATTGGCGGTTCCACCGCGAAACATGAGTTTGACGCGTTAAATCAATCACTTAGAGAGGGAGGTGGGTCGAAGGAGACCAGCCGGAATTCCATGTCGAGACTTTGCCGGGGGTTCTTCCCAGAGTGGACCAGTGGGGAGAAGGGACTCGTGACTGGAGCGTGGTGGCTCGCCATCCGTGACCAGCTAAAGGATTAGTGATTCAAGGAGTCAGGACTGAGGCACCACAGAAAAAGAATGACTGCTGGGTTCCGCGCGGTATTCAGGAACCGGGGTCTTGGGGTCTTGACCTGGTCCGCCTCGCTTAGGGCACGCAGCGGAACTTCGATAGGGGGGCAGTTTTCGAGTCGCTGGCTAAGCATCCAAGTGAAAGGGCCGGGTTCGAGGGCCGCGCGGCCAATGCTGCAGCCTCGCCCGGAGCATCACTCGTAGCGGAGGGCAACAAGTGGATCGACTGCGGCGGCGCGGCGGGCTGGAAGCAGGCAGGCAGCGAGGCCCACCAACACGACAAACATAACGACGGCAGAAAATGTCCATGGATCGGTGGCCGAGACGCCCGAAGCGTTTTGCCAACGATTGCTGGGTCTCCGCTGAATTCTCCCTGCCACAATCGGTAATTCATGACGAACACTGGCGGAGCGCCGGGGTTTCCGTCTCCCTGTGTGAGACCACGACCCAGCAGTGGCGGCACACGGAGGAACTCAAAGGTATTCGTGGTCACAAATGCCCCACCAGTTTTCCGCAATCCCTTGCCGTCATCGTACAGGACGTCCAAGTTGTAGGATCCAATGACATCTTCGAAGACGTGATTCTGGGTTCGACAATCGATGAACTCTGGGATGGAGAACGATTCGCGGTCACGGTTACCGGACTCCTTCATATCGTGGATCTTGACGACAGTCAGGCGGTTCCCGTCTTTATAAGGGAGCGGATCAATCAGGAGGTTATAAACCAGGCTAAACATCGCGGTTGTGGCGCCAATTCCCAGCCCCAGCGCAAGAATTGTGGTCAGTACGAACCGGCGGTCTTTTCGAAGACTGCGGAAGGCATAGCGAAAATCACGGAAAAGAGTATCGAAATGAGTTTCCCACCGCGTGTCGCGCACTTCCTCTTTGACCTGCTCGATACCACCGAATTCAAGTCTCGCGCGGCGCCGCGCTTCTTCGGGATTGATTCCGGCGGTTACATAGTCGGCAATCTGGCGCTCCAAATGGAAGCGCAGTTCTTTGTCGAGGTCGCTTTCCGTGGACGATTTGTGAAAGAGCCGGCGGACCCATCGCATGATCAGGACTCCTTCTCGGCCGCGCGGAGAACCAGGCCGACGGCATCGCAGAGGCGCTCCCAATTGACGACCTCGGCGTCCATCTGCCTCCGGCCCTTCTTGGTGAGGGAGTAGAACTTGGCTTCACGCCCGGTTTCGGACTCTTTCCATTCGGCTTGCAGCCAGCCTCTGTCCTCCAAACGATGGAGCGCAGGATAGAGGGAGCCCTGATGGACCTGGAAGAAGTCTTTCGATATCTGTTGAAGGCGTTGCCCGATGGCATAGCCGTGGCTGGGACCCAAGGCGACAACCTTCAGGACCAACATATCGAGAGTGCCTCTGAGAAGCTCGATTTGTGCTTCGCTCATGGTTATACCTAGAAAGTCGACATATAGTTCAGGATTGGCCGGATGTCAACAGTTTCCTTCTATCGACCCGTACCTGATCAACGACGCGCGGAGACTGACCACTGCGGGAACTTCATGATGGAAGACGGCTGAATTGAAATAAGAAATTCCAACGGCCTGCGGGAAGAACTTGCGAGCGGCAGTGGCGTTACAGCTCGGCGTGCTCCATGTGGTACTGCTTGAGCTTGCGGTAAAGCGTGGTCTTGCCAATGCCGAGCATGCGCGCCGCGGAGAGCTTGTCGCCGCCCGTTTCGCGGAGCGTACGGAGGATCGCGCGGCGCTCCAATTCTTCCAGGGGCAATATTTCGTCCTTCTCCGGAACCCTTTCGCTGGTGGGATATTGCAGGTTGGAGGGCAGGTCGCCGACGTGCAGGATGGGCCCGGAACCCAAAGCGACGGCGCGCTCGATGGCGTTTTCCAATTCGCGCACGTTACCCGGCCAATCGTAAGCGATCAAGCGGCGCATGGCGTCCTCGGAAATCGTGCGCACCGGCCCCCGAGGGTCGGAAAACTTTTCGAGAAACGCGGTGACCAGGATGGGGATATCACTTTTGCGGTCGCGAAGCGGCGGCAGCTTGATCTGCACCACGTTCAGCCGGAAATAGAGATCCTGCCGGAAAGTTCCCGCGCGAATCGCGGCGTCCAGGTCGCGGTTGGTGGCGGCGATGATGCGCACGTTGATGTGCCGGCGTTCCGTCGAGCCCACGGGCTTGACCTCCCGCTCCTGCAGCGCGCGCAGAAGCTTGGCCTGCAGGTCCACGGGCATGTCCCCGATTTCGTCCAGAAAGAGGGTGCCCCCCTGCGCGGCTTCCAGCAATCCCTGCTTGGCCTGCACGGCTCCGGTGAAAGCGCCCTTGACGTACCCGAACAGCTCGGATTCGATCAGCGTGGGCACCAGCGCGGAGCAGTCCACCGGCGCGAAGGGGCGATCCTTGCGCGGTCCCAAGAAATGGATGCTGCGCGCCACGAGCTCTTTTCCCGTTCCGCTTTCCCCCAGGACCAGCACCGGGTACTCGTGCTGGCTGACCTTTTCGATCATTTTGTAGACGCGCTGCATTTTCATGGAGACGCCTATCAACCCGCCAAATCCGGGGCGCGTGCGCAACTGCTCGCGGAGCAGGCGGTTTTCCTGCTGCAGCTCCACCGCGCGGGCCACGCGTTCGAGCCGGGAGCGCAACTCTTCAATTCGGAATGGTTTCGTTACGTAGTCGACCGCGCCCATGCGGGTGACCTCCAAAGCCGACTCGATGGTTCCATACTGCGTGAGCACTACGGCGGCGACCTCGGGATGGAGGTCGTGCACCTGTTTCAGCAGCTCCACACCGGTGGTCTGCGGAAGCTTCAAATCGGTCAACAGAATGTCGACGGCGGAGTGCTCCAGGACCTCCAGGGCCTCTTCGGCGGTGGCCACAACCAAAGGTTTCATGCCGCATTGCTCCGAGACGGTGGCGCAGGTCTCACGGATCGATTTCTCGTCATCGACGATGAGAATGTTCATCGGGAGCACTTCGCGGCGGACTGCTGCTTCCTCACTCATAACAGGAATCATGAAAGCCTCCGGGTGGCGGCTTTTATCTGCATCTCAAGTTCCGTTTCAGGAAACCTCCTGAGAACTATTCATAAGTCAATACATTAGCCACAACACTACCTAGTTGGCAAGTCCCAGTTTGGAACGCTTTTTCGGCCCGGGCGCGATTTCCGTTCCAATTCAGGAAATGGACGAAATGCAGGCTCGCCTGAATACACCCTCCCAAAAACAAAGCGGGCTCCCTGAAAACTCCTCAAGGAGTCCGCATGTTTGATCGTCTTTTGTTGAGTTGTCCCGCGAGGAGTTACCCCAGTCACTCGCGGTGAAACGTCTTCGCTTTAGGGCTTGGCCTTTGGCGGCGCTGGAGCGGCTGGTTTTTTCTTGGTTGTCTCGCCGCCGCCCCTGCTGAGCAGGGTCAAGGCATCCTTGGCGCTGAAGGGGAAACGGCGAACGGACTGTTCACCGGTGGTGCTCAGAGTGACGTCGACGCGACGGTTGTTGGCCAAGCGCACGGTTAGCAGGTTTCTCAAAATCTTCTGTTTTTCCGCCGGGCTCAAGCCGGCATCCGCTTCAATCAGCTTCTGCACCTCTTCGGAGGTCATGTTCTTTTCAAAGCCAAACGCGCGGGTTTCCAGATGATCCGCTGGCACGCCCTTTTCAATCAGATAGCTCTTGGTGCGTTCCACGCGCCGCTCGGAAAGCTTCACGTTGTAGTCTTTGGCGCCGCGAACGTCCGCGTGGCCTTCGAGAATCAACTTGGCGTCCGGTTTGTAGGTCAAATATTGCTTGTAGTTAGTCGCCAACTCATCCAACGTCACTTCCTGACTGGCCAGCAACCCGCCCATGGGCTTTGCTACGGTGGGCTGGGCCGTCGGGAAGTAGATGCTGTGGAGCGCCAGCTTGGCTTCCAGTTGCTTGATCTGCGGTGGTTCTTTTATTTCGACGTTGCCGGAAGCATCGGCGGTGCCGCCGCGGCCGTCATTCACGGTGCATCTCACCGTGTAGGTCCCGGGCTTCGCACCGGCGGCATCAAACTGCACGTTCGCACCGCTCCCCACAATCTGCCCGCCCGTAGTGGTGTAGCTGTAGGTGAGCGGATCATTGTCGGGATCGCTGCCGTTGCAAGTGACGCCGGTGCGCTCGCCGGGCAGAATCGGGCTACGCTCGATGGAGACTGCCGCGGTGGGCGGATGATTGGGCTTCTCTTCCACCTTGATGTCCGCTGCGCACGAGGCCGTGCCGCCCTTGCCGTCATCCACCCTGGCATTCACGGTGTAGGAACCGGCGGCTACGCCAGAGGAGTTCCAACGCGCGTCCGGACCGGTGCCTTCGACCGCGCCGCCCGTCGCCGTGTAACCGTAGGTCAGCGGATCGCCATCGGGATCGCTGGCATTTACGTGAACCGCAACGGTGTCGCCTGACCCGGCGTACACCGAAGCGGGATTGACGGAGCACGCCGCCACGGGCGGATGGTTCGGAGGAGGAGCAGGATGGGGAAATCCAAATCGGAACACCAGGCCGGTCCCGGCGCGAAAATTATTCTGCCGCGCAGTGGCCCCGACTGCGGAGCCGGAGGCCGTGGTCATGAAGTAATCGAGCTGCGCAAAACGCCACGCCAGATTCCTGGTCAACACAACGTCGACGCCTCCGCCTGTGGCGATGGCGAAAGAGTTCTGGTTGCTATCGCCGTTCAGCTTGAAATCCGCCCTCGTTCCACCCACCAGGAATTCGCCGAAGGGAACGAAGTGCTCAAACTTCCGCAAATTAAGGCGGGGGCCAAAAAGGTAACTCATGAAATTCCCGGGCACTTGATTGGTGCTTCCGCTTAAGGGGAAGACATCGCGGTTGAAATGATAGCCGGCGAATTCTTCGGTGAGCCCAACCCACTGTGAGAAGTTGTAGGTGAACGATCCCGAACCACCGTGGTTGTTGAAGTTTGCGAAAGGATCGCCGGGGGCAAAACTCACGTAGTCATACATCCCTGCGATTTCATACCGCGGAACCAGAAGGCCCGGTGGACGCGTGTCCTTGGCGGGCGGTTGTCCCCCGGGGAATGGCGTCGGCCGAGGCATGGCTGGCACGGCAAACACACCTTTGACAACGACGATCTTGGTGCCTGGTGTCGCGTTACTCGCTGCCGCGCTCTTCTCCGCCGTGGCTGCCCCGCCACTGGATTCGCCACTGGCTCCACTGTTCTTCTCCTGAGCGCACAGGGGAAAAGCCAGAAGCGCGCCCATCGCCAGTGCTGCACACCAATTCCGCATGTCATTCCTCCTCAGCTTCTTCCTTCGAATGCAGTTTGATTCGCGCGTGCCCACGCGCCGCTCGCCGCTGTTAGCGGGCTCTGTTTGACGCCGCCCCGCTCTTCCTTTCACCGCTTTCTTCCTGGCCGATGCCCACCCAGTTCCATAAAATTATCCAGACGAGCGGAAAAATTCGAGGAAGCAGCAGCAATGGTGCGATAAGGTTATTCCACAATTTGCGTGCGATGCAACTCTTTCCTCGCACTCGTGCGGAAAGATTTAACTGCCGGCATTCCATTTTCCCGCGAAACTGAGATGGTTTTGCTGCGCCGGGAGTCAATGAACGGATTCATCTGACCTGAGCTACACTAGCCGTTCGTCATGAACTCGATCGCCACGATCGACAATCTCTGGATGGGGCGGCCGCGCTCCATTGCCGCCGCGCTTCTTGAATCGGACGGCCACCGCGCCATCATTGATCCGGGCCCGGGTTCCACGCTGGATACTTTGCACCGGCAGCTACGGAGCCGTGGCATCGGCGTGGGAGATCTGGACGCCATCCTGCTCACGCACATCCATCTGGACCATGCCGGGGCTACGGGAGAGCTGGTGCGCGAAAACCCGCAGCTCGAAGTTTACGTGCACTCCAAGGGTGCGCCGCACATGATCGACCCCTCGAAACTTCTCGCCAGCGCCGCACGCCTCTGGCCCAATGAGCTGCAGATTCTTTTCGGGGAAACCCTGCCGGTCCCGGAGGGGAATCTCCGCATTCTCGAAGGCGGCGAAACCCTCAGATTGGGCACGCGCAAAATGGAAGTCGTCTATACGCCAGGCCACGCTTCGCATCACGTCAGTTATTTCGACAATGAAGAAGGTATCGCTTTCGTCGGCGACACCGCAGGCATCCGCATCGAAGGCCGCACGTACGTCATGCCGGCCACTCCTCCGCCGGACATCGATCTCGGCATCTGGGACGCTTCTTTTGCTGCGATCCTCGAGCGCAAACCCTGGCGCCTTTTCCTCACGCACTTCGGCGTCTCTGAAGATCCCGTCGAGCACATTGCGTTGGCGCGCGAACAGCTCCACCGCTGGGCCGCGCTGGCCGCGGAAAGCATTCGAACGGCCACGAGCGAATCCGCGGCAATGGACTCTTTCATCTCCGCCACGCGCGCCGAGATCGCCCAGCATCTTCCGGCGGATGAACTCGAACATTACGTCTTCAGCGCCAGCCTGAATCTTTCTTTCCTCGGGCTTGCGCGGTATCTGCGCAAACACGCCAGAGCCGCTCCCTGAAACGCAAGCCAGTTTTTTGTGATTAAGAACTAAATGCAGACAATCTACGCCGTCGTTCCTGACGAGGACACTTCTTCCGGACCCGCGGCGGGCTCTGCTGCCGGTGCGGTCAGAGATTCGAGCCGCGCGGAGAGTGCTTCGACCAGGAGATCGACGAGCTTTTGCGCGCTGCTGCCGTCAGGATCCTTATCGGGATTATATTGCGCCACATCCAGGCCCAGCAGATTCTTGTGTTTCGCGAATTCCACAAACGCCGCGCGCACATCGTCGAAACGCAAGCCATCACTGCCTGGCACATTCACGGCTGGAAAGTCTTCCTGGGCGATCACGTCGAGATCGAGGTGCAGAACAAATTCGCGCGCATCCGCGTGAACTTGCGCCAGGGCTTCCTGCGCTGCTTTGCTGCCACCCTTGAACTGGATGTCTCCCGCGTGACTATGCCGCATCGGAGACTTNTCGAGCCTCTCGAGGCCAAAAAGCGTCACATCCGGCTCGCGCACCAGGGGCGCTTCGCTCCAAAAGCGCACCAGCTCCGGCGCGCCCCTGCCGATGATGTGGGCCACAACCATCCCGTCGATGCGCCCAGAGGGAGTGCTTGCGGGAGTATTGAGATCGGCGTCGCGATCAAACCAGAGAAGGTTGACGTGCTTGTAGTAGCGCCGCGCGCCGGTCAGCAAACCGATGGCCTGAGCGCAATCGCCACCCAAGACAAGCACCAGCGCGCCGCTTTTCACAGCGAGCTCAGCGCGCGTCTTCAAATCGTTCAAGCCTGCGACGATTTCGGCGAGATTTCGTGCGCGCCGGTGTTCTTCGTCGTCCGCGAAGAGGCGCGGGGCACAGTCGCCGTGATCCACGACTTCATAGCCTGCGGCCTGCAACTTTTCTATGAGCCCGGCGGAGCGCAACGCGGCGGGGGCCTTTTCGGTCCCTGGCGCAAACCCCGCTGCGCTCGAGGGCGCGCCAATCAAGGCAATTTTCTTCGGCTGACGGACGATTTTGACCGCCAAGGTCTGGCTCCTTGTCTTGTATTCCCGGCTACCGTGCCCGGGTACCGATGGCCAGTTCGTTTAAAGCTGGGGCCTGGAATTCATTCCGGTCCTGCCCGATGTTCCCCTGCTGCAAACCGCAAACTTTTTAGCGACGCGGCGCCGGCGCGATGGTCGCCAATTCCGGCGGCAGCGTAAAGCGCACGTCCTCGCGAATCAGATCCAGATCGCGCTGGTCTGTGAAGCCGAACTCCGCGAGCCGTTCGCTGACCTGCTCCACGAGAACTTCCGGCGCGGAGGCTCCCGCGGTCAAGCCCACGCGGGAAACGCCTGAGAGCCACTCGACATCGATATCCGCTGCGGAGTCTATCAATTGGGCCCGGACGCCGCTGCGCTGCGCGACTTCCACAAGACGGTTGGAATTCGAGCTGTTCGGCGACCCAACCACCAGGATCAGATCAACGTCCTTGGCCACCTGCTCGACCGCTTCCTGGCGGTTCTGTGTGGCATAGCAAATGTCATCGCTGGCCGGACCCTGGATGAAAGGAAACTTCTGGCGCAGCCGCGCCACGATTTCCTGCGTGTCGTAAAGGCTCAAAGTCGTTTGCGTAAGAAATGAGAGTTTATCGGGATTTTCGACTTCGAGAGCGTCCACAGCGTCAACGGAGTCCACCACGATAGTGCGGTCCGGCGCTTCGCCGGAGGTGCCAACAATCTCCTGATGGTCACGATGACCGATGAGAATAATGGTGCGCTTTTCGCGAGCAAATTTAAGGGCCTCGAGGTGCACCTTGGTCACCAGAGGGCAGGTGGCGTCAATCACTTTCAAAGCGCGCGACTTGGCTTCGTCGCGGACCGTCGGCGGAACACCATGGGCGCTGAAAACCAGCACGGCGCCGTGCGGCACTTCCTCGATGGCCTCGACAAAGATCGCGCCGCGGCGGCGCAACTGCTCCACCACATAGGTGTTATGGACAATTTCGTGGTGTACGTAGACGGGCGCGCCGTAGGCCTCCAGCGCCAGTTCAACGATATCCACGGCACGGACGACGCCGGCGCAGAAGCCGCGCGGCCTCACCCTTAGCAAAACCTTCCCATTCGTTACAGTCGGCATTGTTGTCCTAAATGGTTGATTTCCCAAGACTCTATCATACCTCACGACGCGCATGGCCCGCATCCCGTTTCCTTAGGAGGCTGTTGGGGCAGTCCAGAAACAGGGAGTTGGTAGTCAGCTGTATGTTAGAACCCCCTGGGGCACGCCAGATTAAACGCTGCGCTGTTCCCTCCATTTGCCATAGTAGGATTTCTCAGAACACCCGACATTGTAATGAGCCGAGCGAAATCTTTCTGGAAAACCATCCCTCGAACTTCCCTAATTGGTTTCCTGCTCGGGGTCTTCTTCATCTTCAGCACGATGGGGTTTACCAACGACATCATGGAGATGGGACGGCAGCCTACTCTCCGGTTTGAGTTGAGCGTTCTGCTATCGGGATTATTCGCCGCGTTCTATGCCTTTACAGGATTTGCTCTTCGCAAGCAGTTCTGGAAGGTGTTCGTGCCTGTCTTTGCCATGCAGTGGGTGCTGATGTACATGTTGGGACGGTCTCTTCCTGATCTGCCCCAAGCGGTGCCGATGGGACCTGCGGACATCGCCCGGTTGCATAGCCGACTGATTCTCAGTGGGGTCAGCATAATGTTTGCCATAGGTTTGGGTTATGGGTGCTTCCTTTACGCTTCTATTACCGAGGGCCGACGTTATTTCCGCGAGCACGCGGAGATCGAACTGGCCGCCGAGATCCACCGAGTGTTGGTCCCCGCGATTGATGCGAAAATCGCCGGTTACGAGTTCTACGGGCGGTCGTCACCCAGCGGCGACATGGGGGGAGACCTGATTGATCTTGCCGGATCGGAGAACCAGTGGGTCGCCTATGTAGCAGATGTGGCAGGCCACGGTGTAGCGCCCGGAGTGGTTATGGGGATGGTCAAGAGCGCAGCTCGCATGCTGCTGAGCTCGGGGGATGACGCCGGGCGTCTGCTCCCGCGGTTGAACGAGGTCCTGTATCCATTAAAGAAGCCGGACATGTTCGTCACCTTTTGTTTTGCCGCCAAGAATGGAGACGCATTGCGCGTCGGGCTGGCAGGCCACCCGCCGATTTTACATTTCTCCGCAAAAACCAACGAAGTACAACAATTGGAGTGCCCGAACATGCCGTTGGGAGTTTTCCCATCCGGTGATTTTGTAAGTTCCGACGTTCGGGCAGAACCTGGAGACGTATTCGCTCTCTACACGGACGGGTTCCTCGAGCCGGCGAATGCCGCTGGAGAAGAATTCGGGCTGGCGCGGCTGCAAACAGAATTCCAGAAACACGCCAGAGAGCCCCTGGACGCAATTTACCGGTCACTGCAAGAGAGCGTTGCACGACACGGAGCACAATTTGACGACCAGTCCCTCTTCTTGATTCGAAAAACATAGTCCGCGTTCCACAGACAGGCCGCGAAAATTCGACATACGCTTTACCGAGCCTGGAGTTGGCAAGTGCACTCCCGACCAAATAGCCAAATTGGTGCTCGCCGAACGAGCGGGCAGAACCTAGAATGCAGCCGCTATGGCGGCAGAAATGATAGTCGAGCCGGTAACGCTGGAAGGGCGGCACGTTCGTCTGGAACCGCTGTCGAAGGCGCATCTGGAGGAATTGGCTCAAGTTGGGTTGGACGAAGAGTTGTGGCGCTGGATTTCCACACCCGTTCGCACGCAGGAAGAAATGGCGGAGTATATCGAAACGGCGCTCGAGGAGCAGGAGCGGAGCACCTCTTTACCATTCGCGATCGTCGAGAAGGCCATGGGCCGCGCCATCGGGAGCACCCGATACGGCAATATCGATCGAGTGCACCATCGCGTGGAGATCGGCTGGACGTGGGTGGCGCGCGAGTGGCAGCGCACGACCATGAATACGGAAGCAAAATACCTTCTGCTCAAGCACGCTTTCGAAACGCTGGGCTGCATGCGCGTGGAGTTGAAAACTGATTCGCTGAACGAGCGTTCACGCGCGGCGATCCTGCGCATCGGCGCGCGCGAGGAAGGTACCTTCCGGAACCACATGATTACATCCAGCGGGCGCATCCGGCATACGGTGTATTTCAGCATCATCGATACGGAGTGGCCGGGGGTGAAAGCGCGCCTCGAATCCACGCTGAATTCCCACAAGCCTTGACCGACGGACAGGTGTCCCGGCCGTTTGCCTCCCTACTTTTTGCGCACCAATAAGCCATTGAGCCGCCGTGCTCCCCCGACCAGCTAAGGTAAAATTCAAGGCTAGTTTCAAAAGAGAATTGAGACGCAAGTGACTACGCCCGAAAATCCGGCGAACCGGCGGCGCAGCGAGCGCGTGATGCTGCGGATGAAGATCACGGTGATCGCTGAAGACGTTGAACGCAATCCACGCCAGGAAGAGGCGCTCACGCTGGTCGTCAACGCCCACGGTGGGCTACTGAAGATGAGAATGAACGTGCACGTGGGCCAGCCCATGCGGGTAGAGAACCCACAAAATAAAGTGGAGCAAAACTGCCGGGTGGTCCGCGTGGACGACACTTCACCCGAATATTATTCGGTGGCGTTCGAATTCGACAGACCGAATCCCAAGTTCTGGCCGGTCGTTTTTCCGCCCTCCGATTGGGGCGCTCCGCAGGCCTGATGGTGCGCCGGCATTCTTAAGTGCTCGGAATTGCCTTCTTCTTTCTTTGACCCGCTCACGCAACCACCTTGACGGCTGCAACTCTTCAAGGGATTCAGGGTTTAAGCTAACGAGAAAACTGTGTCCACTTTGGAGGACGCTCTGATGAAGTATGGTGTGAGTGGTATTGGAAAATCGCCGTTGCTGGCAACTTCCGTTCTGCTGGGTGGGCTGTTGCTCGCAGGCTGCGAGGAGCATGTAGAGATTATTCGCAACCGGCATATTCCGGTTCTGAAGCATCAGACCTGGGCATGGCGGCCGGCACCCGCCAGAAAAGAAGCTAGGAATGAGCGGCCCGTGGTTTCGCGGGACGTTATCGGAGGCCGCGAAACAGTCGCGGCCGGACCCGACCCCACGAATGAAATAGTCCGCCAAGAGCTTCGCACAGCGATCGAGCGGCAATTAAGGGAAAAGGGATTGATGCAAGTGAGCGATCCGGAAGCGGCGGATTTTCTGGTCGATTATCGTTTTGCGATGCGCCGGCACAATGTAACAGTGGAGCGCGTTTATCCCGGCGCTTATCCGGGGCTGGTTTGCGGGCCGTTTGGATGCTGGGAAGGATGGGGCTATGGGCCTGCTGCGGAAGTCAGCTTCGAGAATGTAAGGTTCCGCGAAGGAACGTTTGCGCTTGAACTCTTAAAGCGCTCGTCGAAGGGGCTGGCCTACCGCGCGCGCGGGGAAGAGCCAGCGCATCACGCAGCCTTCTCGCAAGATCAGGTTGACGACATGGTGCATGCCCTGCTGAAGGGGCTCAAGCCCCAGGGATAAGCTGCCGAAGCGGGGCGGGCCTTCTGCATTGGCGGGTACGGAGATTTTCATCCAGCGCCCTAAACAGAAATCAGCGGCTTAATGCAGCAAGCCAAAGACCGCCAGGGTCGTCTTGGTGCCGACGTAGACTCTGCCGTTTGCAACCATCGGCGCGATGAAATGTCCTCCGACCGGGGAGAAGTGGTCGCGGTTTGAGGCGGCTTGGTTCGAGTCGTAAAGTTCCTTTGTAAGGTCGCTAGCGTCGTAAGCGAACAGAATCCCGGCCCCCCAGTCCAGCGCCCAAACGATTCCTTCCGCGGTGCTATTTGCGGAGATGCTGGCAACCGCTCCATTGCTGCCGAATACATGGGCACTCTGCGAGGATGGCGAAGTCGCCAGAAGCGCCTTGGAAACCGGGAAAGCCTTGAGCGTATTGTTTTCCGGACAAATGAAAACGGTGTTATTGAAGAAAACTGGCGACGAGTGATTTTCGCTCGAGCTCAATTGGAATTGTTGATAGATATTGTTCTTCGTGCTGTTGAACTGCCCCATGTTGTCACGGTTCACGACATAGAGATTGCCGTCCTTGCCTGCGCCCACAGCAAGATGCCGGGTCGTGTTGCTCGCGTCGACCATATCAGGCAGCAATAACGGGCCTGCTGAACCGAAATCCTGGTCAGCGGAGTCCTCGGCTTTGGTGTTGTACGGCGTGAAGTAATCCCCGACCTTCAAGCCTCCTGAAGTGGAAAGACGAACGAAGGAATTTCCATAGCTGCCAAAGCCGTTGCCGCTAATTACATACACGTTCCCCGCCGCATCGGCCGCGGGACCGCCTCCGCCCATCCACATGCCGGCTCCGGAATTGTTGGGCACCAGGTCGATAGCGCCAATTTGTTTCAGCGTGCCGGCATCAAAGGCAATCACCCATGCGGAGTAGGCACCGCAATCCCCCCACAGGCCCGACCACGCCGTGTAAATCGTGTTTCCGCTCTCGAGCAGCGCGGCACGATCATGCTGGACTCGGGGATCGAAAGTGACGACACCGCCACTGCTGTTGCCGCCTGTACCTAGATAAGTTGCAGTGATCGTCGTTGGACCGCCAAACAGCTCGCTTCCATTTGCCAAGTCCAGTGCGTGCAGCCGGTGGATGATGTTTCCGGCGGAATTCTGGGACATGGCCTCGACGTAGATGGCGTTGCGGGTACGGTCGATAACCGGCGTCGCGGTGATTCCATTTGGATTGATATTCCCGCACGGCAAGCTGGTGGCAGGAGATTCTCCACTGGGGAGGACCCTGGTTTGCCAAAGGATTGTGGCGGAACTGCCGCTGATGCTTTGCGCGTCCACGGCATACACGGTGTCGTTTTCCGTAGCCACGTACAGAACGTTTTTGTTTCCCTGTCCGGGGATCCCCAACTGGCTGACGAAGAGCGCCTGGCCGTCGATCTGGCCATCGACGGTGAACTCGCCCACTTTCCCGAACGTTGCCGAATTCACATTACTCGTGGTCAGCAGCGTCTCGGTGGAGTCCACCCCGCTTCGAGAAACATCGTAGTGGTGCGTGACTACGTCGGTAGATCCGCCGCTGGCGCCCATAGTGACCGTCAAGGTCGCCGCGCTGCTGGTCACATTTCCATACGCATTGCTGACGACAACGCGGAATTGCTCGCCCGAATCCGCGGTGGTGGTCGCCGGTGTCGTGTAGCTCGCCGAAGCGGCGCCAGCGATGTCGGAACCATTTTTCTGCCACTGATAAGCGAGCGGCGCGGTGCCCGCGGCGACCACCATGAAGGTACCAGTTTGCCCAGCCGTGACGGTCTGGTTGACGGGCTGAGTTGTGATGTTGGGAGCTGCACTGCCATTGTTGCTCGAATAACTACCGCCGCACCCCGCGAAGGCGAGTACCAGGAGAACGCCTGTGATTGTGCACAAAAATGAGATTCGCCGCATAAGCGCTACCCTCGAGATCAAATTGAACGGTGGCCTAAGCCGGCAACGGCCCCCGGGGCGGGTCCTGCGAGTTTAACGAATGCATAAAATCCGGCCAGAAAAACATCTTAATTACGGCCTGGGTGAAATCTGTAAAACACCATTTTAAATCCCTGCAGGAGGAATTGCACCTGAACGAGTGTACAGTCGATGGACAGCCCCTAGTCTCGTCCATCCAAGAATCCCGGCGGTCTCCGCACGCTTGCTTGCCTCCTTTCTGAGTTCACTCTATCCTCGATTTCTCTATGGAACTTCGAGATCGCGTTGCCCTAATTACCGGCTCGGGCCGAGGAATAGGCCGGGCCATCGCCCAACTTTTTTCAAGAGAAGGCGCTGCTGTATTTCTTACCGCGCGCACGGAGAAGGAGCTCAGCGCGACAGCGGCGGAGATTTCCAGCGGGGGCGGGCGCGTGGCGTACGCAGCGGCCGACCTGATGCTGGAGGCTCCCTGCGCTCATGTCGTCGCCGCGTGCCGCGAAAAGTTCGGCCGGATCGATATCCTTGTAAACAATGCGGGGCATTATGGTCCGGTGGTCCCCGTGGAAGACTATCCGCTGGCGGAATTCGACAGAGTCATTGCGGTGCATCTTCGCGCGGCGTTTCTCTTGTCGAAACTCGTTCTGCCGGAGATGTACGCGCGGCAATCCGGCGCGATCTTGAACATCTCCAGCCTGTCGGCGAAGTCGGCCTTCGCATGGGGTTCTGCTTATGCCGCCGCGAAGGCTGGAATGCTGGGGCTGACGCGAGTCACCGCAGCGGAGGCCGCGCGCAAGGGCGTGCGCGTGAACGCCATCTGCCCCGGACCGGTGACGGAAACACAAATGTCCAAGGAGCTGGGGGCCGTACTGGCGAGGAAAATGGGTGTCAGCGAAGAGGAACAATTGGCCGGTTTTCTGAATGGCCTCCTACAGGGCCGAACGCAGACGGTGGAAGAAATCGCGCAGGCTGCCCTGTTTCTCTGTTCCGAGCGATCCAGCGCCATGACGGGGCAATCCATCAACGTCGATGGTGGCGTCGCATTCTACTGAGCGATTTTGAGATGCCATAACGTAACAGATGAGACGTGCAGAATTTGGCCGCGGGTGTCCGTTCCCATTCGTTGACTTGCCTGGAACGACCACCTAGAATCAGCCCCGACTCCTTCCCAGGTCAATGATCGGTCAAACCATTTCGCATTACAAAATCACCGACAAACTAGGCGCCGGCGGCATGGGCGTGGTGTACAAAGCGCTCGACCTAAAGCTGGAGCGCACCGTCGCCCTGAAATTCCTGCCCGGTGATGTGGCCGTCACGGAACGCGACAAAGAGAGCCTGCTCCGCGAAGCTCGCGCGGCTTCCTCGCTCGACCACCCCAATACCGGGGTGATCTACGGGCTGGAAGAGAGCGGCGACCATCAACTCTACATCGTGATGGGTTATTACGAAGGAGAGACCCTCACGCGAAAGCTATCGCGCGGCCTGATTCCCGTTCGCGAATCGCTCGACCTGGCCATTCAGGTTGCCCGGGGACTCTCCGCCGCGCACGCGCGCAACCTCATTCATCGCGACATCAAACCATCCAACATCATCATCACCAAAGACAATATCGCCAAAATCGTCGACTTTGGCCTGGCGCGCGTCGTGGCCAGCTCGAGCGCCACCCAAAGCCTGCAAGTTTCCGGAACGCTACCCTACATGGCTCCGGAACAAGTCCTGGGAGAGCCGGTCGACCAGCGCTGCGATATCTGGGCGCTTGGCGTCATCCTCGTCCAAATGCTGACGGGCAGCCATCCTTTCGTTCGCGACAATACCGCAGCCATGACGTTCGCGATTCTGAATCAGCCTCCCGCCGCGCTGGACGTCATCCCGCCGCTGCTGCAACCCATCGCGTATCGCGCGCTCTCAAAAAAACCAGAGCACCGCTATTCGAACGCCAAGGAAATGCTCGCCGACCTGGAAGCCGCGCGCTTGCAAATTACTAGCGCACCCACGGGCACGCTGCAGGATGCGGCCACGCTTACGAATGCAATCTCCGCGCGCGAATTAAAAGAAGCTGCCGAGAGGGCTTCCACGCCCCGGTGGCAGACAGCCTCGCAAAAGAAATCGCGCGCACTGGTCTACGCAACGATTGGCGTTGCTGGCGGGGCGATCGTGATTGCCGGGTTGTTGTTGATTACGCCCTTGCGGGAACGCGCAGTGGCATTGTTTCACTCAGGGGGTGAGAGTCACATCGCCGTCCTCCCGTTCGACAACATCGGAAACGATCCGGCGAACGAGGCGGTGGCGGAAGGGTTGATGGATTCGCTAACGAGCAAACTATCGAATCTGGATGCGGCGCAGAAGTCGCTGTGGGTGGTGCCGTCAAGCGTGGTGCGGGGCAGAAAAATCAGCGACCCATCAGCGGCATTGCGTGAATTAGGCGCCAACATGGTAGTCAAAGGAAGCATTCAGCGCGATGCGCAAAGCGTACATCTCACCGTCAACTTGATCGACGCGAAAACGCTGCGCCAGGTGGGCTCAGCGGCACTGGAGGATCGGACGGGCGACCTGGCGATGCTGCAGAACGAGGCGGTATCCCGGCTGGCGCGGCTCATGAACATCAATGTTTCCGCGGGGCTATTGAGAGATACCGGCGGCAGCGCCTCTCCCGCCGCGTACGAGTCGTACTTGAAGGCGCTCGGGTACATGCAGCGGTACGACAAGCCGGGGAATTTGGATCAGGCGATCACCGTGCTGAATGACGCGGTGAAGACCGATCCGAAATTTGCGCTGGGATACGCATCTCTGGGAGAAGCCTACAGGCTGAAATATACGCTGGATCAAAAACCCCAATGGATCGAAGAAGCCACGGCCGATTGCAAACGGGCCGCGCAGCTTAATGATCGGCTGCCGGCAGCTTATGTCACGCTCGGGCGGATTCACGATGACACGGGGAAGCGCGACCTGGCGGTGCAAGAGTTCGAAAACGCCCTGCGGCTTGACCCTCGTGATGCAGATGCTCTGAACGGAATGGCCCGCGCCTTTGAAAACGCTGGCCGTGTCGCTGATGCAGAATTGGCGTTTCAAAAGGCGGCTGGCCTGCGGCCCGAGTATTGGGATGGTTACAATGCTCTTGCGCTCTTCTACGACCGCCACGGACGCTATGCGGACGCAATCGCTCAGCTCCGCCATGTTATCGAGCTCACCCCCGATAACGCCCAGGCTTACAGTAACCTGGCCGCGGTGTATCTCGACATGGGCGACTCCAAAGTGTTTCCGCAGGTCGAACAGGCCCTGAAAAGATCCATCGAACTAAGCCCCGGCTTCGCTGCCTACGCAAATCTTGGATTTCTTTATTACAAAGAAAAACGGTACGCCGAAGCCGCGGTCATGACGGAAAAGGCGCTTCAGCTCAACAATTCAAATTTCCAGGTGTGGGCTAATCTGGCGATCGCCTACGAATGGCTCGGGGAGAACGACAAGGCTGCCGCAGCCCGAGAAAAGGAGCTCAAGCTCCTGGAGGAGACGGCCGCGGTACGGCCGCAAGACGCTTCGGTGCAGTCCTACCTCGCGCTCTGTTACGCGCAAAAGCAGCTACGCGATAAAGCCATGATCCACCTGCAGTCCTCCCTGGCCCTGTCGCCC
>WNFJ01066251.1_pt1 | contig 22157 bp, 29 predicted proteins | sample 5400461 | NCBI WGS metagenome assembly WNFJ01 (sample SAMN13153349, study PRJNA577476) | soil metagenome | isolation source: 115 cm saprolite on Douglas fir-dominated hillslope | place: USA:California | collected 2013-09-17
AGAGCTGAATCTTGAAATCGTGCCCCGCGCCAGCTGGGAGTCGACTCTTCTCAAGGACGGCGATCGGCTGGAGATCGTCCATTTTGTAGGCGGCGGCGCGGATGATCTCGAGCGACTTCTTAACCACTGATCAAAACTGATAACACTGATCTGAGTGCGAATCTCTTTTACTTTTCGATCAGTGTTTTCAGTGTAATCAGTGGTAAGGTTTTGATCCTCAACGTTTCTCGGTCCTCACCCCGACTCTGCTGACACTCAAATCACAAAGCTAATTACTAATTGCCAATTGCCCCCTGTTGACATTCTTGGTTCCCGTCCTACAATGTTCGAAACATTTGGACGAGAAATGTTTTAAACATTTCCTAGATGTTATGATGGAGCAGCAGTTTACATCGGCACAGGTGGTGCGGCTTACCGGCATTACCCCGCGGCAGCTGCAGTGGTGGGACGAGCGCGGGATCGTGGTGCCGCGCCGCGAGGGCCGCCGCCGGCTCTACTCCGCTGACGACATCGCGGAGATTGCCGTCATCTGCGTGCTGCGCCGCAAAGGTTTCCCGCTGCAGAAGGTGCGACGCATCATGAAATTTCTGCAAAGAGAGCTGGGGCAGCGGCTGTCCGAGGCAGTCAGCAACGGGTCGGATTATCACCTGCTGACCGACGGCAAACGCGTATATCTCGAAGACTCGCAACGGGGGGTGATCGATATCCTCAAGAATTCCCGGCAGCCGCTGCTGGGCGTCTGCTTGAGCGATGCTGTACGCGAAGTGCGCGCGGAGATCTTCAACCGTCGTCCGGCGCAGAAGCAGGCAGCGCGAGGCGCAGGACGGCGTAGAAGCTCCTGAGCAGGTTTGAGATTTTAAATTTTAAATTTGAAATTTTAAATCTTTGGGGGTACCGGAGGCGACCATGGTGGCAGAACTGAACATCGTGACGGAATGGCTGCCGGAGCAGATGGAGCCAGGCAGCATCTTTGTTCTAGAGAATGCCGGCGAAGTGGGCGATCACGACGATCCCTACTGGGCAGTGCTGGCTTGCCCCGAGTGCGGCACCCTCGGTCTGATTACACGTAAACAGATACGCGGCATCGTTCCCGTGATTTGCGGATCGAACGACTGCTCCGCTCAGTTTCTGATTCAAGACGAACAGGTGGTGCCGAAACGGCCAAATTGAGAAAACCCCTACCGCAGATGAAGGCGGATGAACGCAGATCAGAAGATGGTGCTGCAGGTAACCTGCAAGTTTGTATCAGGGCACGGCTTCAGCCGTGGCGTAACAACGCAATAGAAATTCGCCTTTAGGCCCTGCGACAATGTAATGCCGAAGTCTAAGATTCTAAGTCCTTCGCACGCTTTCTTCTGACAACGAGGGCCATCGGACTGGTGGATGCGCCGGAAAATTGGTTTTGTTCTTGATCCGCAGTCTTCCGCGCCAATCCGCGGTTAAGGGTTGAATCTCTACCCCACCACAGGCTTACTCGTCGGGATCGGCACTTGCTCCACGATCGAGATACCAAACCCTTCAAGCGCAGCCACGCGCTTGGGATGGTTGGTCAGCAGGCGGATGGAGCGAAGATTAAGGTCCGATAGAATCTGTGCGCCGACGCCTATTTCACGCTGGGTTTTCCGCTGATGGGCTGCGGTCGCCGCCTGCGGAGGTTCTCGATGCTGGGGTTCTCGATGAAAGATCAATCTTTTTTCGTTACTCACGCTGAAGCCCTTCGAGGTCTGGTGCAGGTAGATCAGCGCTCCCGCGCCTGCGCGAGCGATCATCTCCAGCGAGCGATCGAGTACTTGATGGCAATCGCAGAGTGATCCGCCAAACACGTCGCCGGCCAGGCAGTGCGAATGCATGCGGACCAGCACCGGCTGGGTCGCGCGCTCCACGTCGCCCTTCACCAGCGCTACGTGGGATTCGCCGTCCAGCTGGCTCTCGAAAGCGACCATGCGAAACTCGCCGTGCGATGTCGGCAGCATGGCTTCGCCCACCCGATGGACGTAGCGCTCGTTCTCCATGCGATAGCGGATCAGCTCGGCGACGGTCAGCATCTTCAGGCCATGATGTTTGCAGAACTCGATCAGATCGGGCACGCGAGCCATGGTGCCGTCTTCATTCATGATCTCGCAGATCACGCCGCCAGGAATCAGGCCGGCCAGTCGCGCCAGGTCGACAGAAGCCTCGGTTTGGCCGGCGCGCACCAGCACACCACCTTTGCGCGCGCACAGAGGAAAAACGTGGCCCGGCCGCACCAGGTCCGCGGCACGGCTTGCAGAATCAATGGCGACTTGAATGGTGCGGGCGCGGTCGTGCGCCGAAATGCCGGTGGTCACACCTTCACGAGCTTCAATGCTCTCGTAGAAAGCTGTTCCGTAGGGCGAAGTGTTCTCTCGCGTCATGGGACCGATGCGCAGGTAGTCAAGGCGCTCCGGCGTCATGGCCAGGCAGATCAGGCCGCGTCCGTACTTGGCCATGAAGTTGATGGCTTCGGGCGTGACCTTCTCTGCAGCCAGGGTGAGATCGCCTTCGTTCTCGCGGTCTTCGTCATCGACCACGACGACCATCCGCCCAGCGCGGATCTCTTCCACGGCGGTCGGGACATCGGTGAATGCGGCGCTAGTAGGCATTGTCGAAGTTTACGCTTAGAATTCTAACAAAGAGCAAGAAGGGAGCGTATGGGCGACGCCATCAAGAAGCTTACGATCGAAGGGTTCAAGTCCATCCAAAAGCTGGAGGACTTCGAACTCCGGTCTCTGAACGTACTGATCGGGGCTAATGGTGCTGGTAAGAGCAACTTTGTTGCATTTTTTCGCTTGCTGCGGGAGCTGATTGAACAACGCCTACAACGGTTCGTTGCTACAGAAGGCGGTGCCGATGCGTGCCTTTACATGGGGCCCAAGATCACAAAACGACTTGTTGCCAAGCTCTACTTTGGCGTCAACGGTTATGAGTTCGAACTTGTGCCCACCGCTGACAACCGCCTCATCTTTTCTGACGAAGCAACGGATTTTAGCGGGCAATTTAAGGATCACATCAGAAGATCTTTAGGATCCGGCCATTCCGAAGCCAAGTTGAAAGATCGAAAAGACGACCCTGGCGAAAGAGCCCGGCAAGGGGTGCCGTACTACGTTTTTGACGCCGTTTCGAGTTGGATTGTTTACCATTTCCATGACACCAGTCCGACGGCGGGAGTTCGCCGGCAAGGCCCCATCAACGACAACGAAACCCTTCGACCCAACGCTGAAAATCTCGCTGCATTCTTATTCCGAATTCGGCAGACAAATCCGGCCGACTACGAGAAAATCCGCGATGTCGTACGTTTGGCGGCGCCATTCTTTGACGACTTCAAGCTGCGTCCAGTGGCCACTAACCCAGAATTGATTCAATTGGAGTGGACACAGAAGGAATCGGATTACCCTTTTCGGGCCAGTCAGCTTTCGGACGGCACGCTTCGCTTCATTTGCCTTGCTACCGCGCTGCTTCAACCATCGCGCCCTTCAACTATGTTGTTTGATGAGCCAGAACTCGGGTTGCACCCGTATGCTCTGACGCTTTTGGGAAGTCTCTTCCAGCAGGCCGCGCTGCAGCGTAGCGGATACATTTTTAAGCAGGTCATCGTCTCCACACAGTCTGCACCTCTGCTGAACGAATTTTCTCCGGAGGAGGTAGTTATCGTTGAGCGAGCTCAGGGGCAATCAACATTCCGGCGGCTGAAGCCGGACGATCTTTCGGAGTGGCTGAAAGAATATGCGCTGGGCGAACTGTGGCAAAAAAATGTGCTTGGCGGAAGACCTCGAAGTGAAGAGTCTCCTCAACCGGTAAGTATGTCGAAGGATTCAGCTCCCGGAGACGGACGATAGTGGTTCGTGTCTATGTTGTGGTTGAGGGGCCAACGGAAGAGTCCTTTGTCGACAAAGTCCTTGCTCCCGTCCTGTGGCCGCGCGACGTGTATATGATACCTCGAATCGTAGGTGTCCCTGGCCACAAGGGCGGCAACGTGAAGTATGTGCGTGTGAAGAAAGATCTTTTGGCCCAGTTGAAACAGGATCGAACGGCATATTGTTCCACAATGTTTGACTTTTACGGTTTGGGTGCGGGCTTCCCTGGCACGCCGCTCCCCCCAAACCTGCAAAGCATCGAGAAGGTGGTCCACATCGAACGGGCAGTGAAAGCCGACATCGTTGCTGAGATACCTGAATTCCGTCCCGATCTACGATTTCTCCCTTACCTCCAGCTGCACGAATATGAAGGATTGCTGTTCAGCGATCCCGCTGCTTTCGCCGCTGGAATTGGGCAGCAGCACCTCCGTCACCAGTTTGAGCAAGTTCGCAGTAATTTCGCCACCCCCGAAGACATCAACGATGATCCCAACACAGCGCCATCCAAACGAGTCATCACAGCATATCCAGCGTACCGCAAAGTGCTAGATGGGACGTTAGCAGCGCGAACTGTAGGCCTAGCCAAAATGCGGCAGGAATGCCCTCATTTCCGCGGCTGGATCGAGAGCCTTGAAGCGCTTGAAGCCGTATAGATCGGTCCCACTGGCCCCTAACACAGAGTAGGCTTACAATCTCCCTATGGCCAAGTCGTCGTCTACGTCCTTTGAAGTTGGCTGCCCCTGCTGCGGCGCTGTGTTGAAAGTCGATTCGGCGACCCAGGCCGTGATCTCTCACGTCGCCGCGGTTAAGCCGAAGACGTTCTCCGATCTCGATGCCGCAGCCAAAGCCATGCGCGACCAGGAAGGCCGAAAAGAGTCACTCTTTCAGCAGGCCGTGGCCGCGGAGAAGAACAAGGCCGATCTGCTGGAGAAGAAATTCCAGGAAGCGGTGAAGAAGGCCAAAGAGAGTCCGGAGGAAGGCCCAATGATCCGCGACTTCGATCTCGATTGACGGCTTTGCCCAAGATCCTGCTGCTCGGACATCGCGGTGCCGGGCGCGGCTCCGCGGAAAACACCATCGCCGCTTTCGACCTTGCACTGCTCCACGGCGCCGACGGCTTTGAGTTTGACGTCCGCCGGACCAGCGACGGCAAGACCATTCTCTGCCACGATCCAAAACTCCATCGACTGGTGGTGCGACGAAGCAATTTCAAGCAGCTGCATGCCGCAGTTTCGTTGCGCCGGGAGATGCCTTCGACTCTCGAACAAGTCCTGAGCCGTTACGGACGGTCGGCCTTCCTTAATATAGAGGTCAAAGTCCGCGGCATGGAGGAGCTGGTGGCGCGGGCGGTAAAGCGAGCCCGGCTGCAGCGATACTTCATCTCGTCGTTCTTGCCCAGCGTCATTCGCCGGCTGCACGCCTTGGATGACTCTCTGGTCCTGGGCGCCCTGGCGCAGACGCGCTGGCAGCTCCGTCGTTGGAAGACGTTGCCTGCGACGTACGTGGTGCCGCACTACCGACTGCTCTCGCGACGGCTGGTAGCTCGGCTCCATGACGCCGGCAAATTGGTGGTTACGTGGACTGTGAACGACCGCAAACAGATGCTGCGAGCTGCCGGCCTGGGCGTGGATGGGATTATCTCGGATGACACGAAGTTGCTGGTGGAGACGTTGGGTACACTTACCACGTTGGCACGGAGACCCACGGGATCGCCGTAATCGCCGTCATCGCGCGGAATCGTCGTGATCCCGTTTTTCGGGTCGCAACCCATTCCATCAAGGCATCTCTGGGAGAAAACGCCTCCGAACCCTCACTGACGATCAACTCCTCGCAATGCCAGGACGTTTCATTAGGACGCTCTTCAGATCACGGCGATCATGGCGATGACGCGCGATTACGGCGATCTAAAAAAACCCTCCTGTCTTGCGACAGGAGGGTCGAGCTGAGAAAAGAGGCCTACCCAAAAAGAGAGACGATCTAGACCGCTTTCTGCAAACGTTTCTCAACGTGGAACTGTTCCGTTTCGGTTGAGCCTTCGAGAGCCACCGTCGATGACTGGCCGTTGGCGATGGTCTGGGTGATCTCGTCGAAATAGCCGGTGCCGACGAATCTCTGGTGGCGCACCGCCGTGTAGCCGCCCTCGACGTTGGCGAATTCGGCTTCCTGCAGGCGCGAGTACGCGGTCATGCCTTCCTGCGCGAAGCTGCGCGCCAGTTCGAACATGCTGTTGTTCAGCGCATGGAAGCCGGCCAGCGTCACAAACTGAAATTTGTAGCCCATCGCTCCGAGCTCGCGCTGGAACTTGGCGATGGTCACATCGTCCAGTTTGCGCTTCCAGTGGAACGAGGGAGAGCAGTTGTAAGCCAACATCTTGTCCGGGAACTTCGCGTGGATGCCCTCGGCAAACTCCCGGGCTTCGTCCAGATTCGGTTCCGAGGTCTCGCACCATAGCATGTCGACATGGGGCGCGTAGATGAGCCCGCGGCTGATGGCCGCTTCCAATCCGCCTTTGTAGGCGAGGAAGCCGTCCGGAGTGCGGTCACCTGTGAGGAACTCGATGTCGCGGACGTCGCTGTCGGTCGTGAGCAAGCGAGCGCCGTTGGCATCGGTGCGGGCGATCAGGACGGTCGGAATGTCCAGTATGTCCGCCGCCAAACGCGCCGCCACCAGCTTCTGCACGAACTCCTGCGCAGGAACCAGTACCTTGCCTCCCAGGTGACCGCACTTTTTCGCGGACGCCAATTGGTCTTCGAAGTGAACGCCGGCCGCGCCGGCCTCGATCATGGCTTTCATCAGCTCGAAAGCGTTAAGCGGGCCGCCAAAGCCGGCTTCGGCGTCGGCCACGATCGGCGCGAACCAGTAGACGCCGTTCTTGCCTTCGGAATGATGAATCTGATCGGCGCGCTGAAACGCGTTGTTGATTTCTTTGACGACAGCAGGAACGCTGTTCGATGGATAGAGACTCTGGTCGGGGTACATTTGTCCGGCCAGATTGGCATCGCCCGCCACCTGCCAACCGCTCAGGTAGATCGACTTCAGGCCGGCCTGCACCTGTTGCAGAGCCTGATTGCCGGTCAGCGCGCCCAGCGCCGAGACAAACTCATCTTCATTCAGAAGTTGCCACAGCCGCTCCGCGCCCAGCCGGGCCAGGGAGTGCTCGATGTGGATGGTCCCACGCAGCCGCAGGACATCCTTGGCCGTGTAGGTACGGGTAACGCCTTTCCAGCGAGGGTCGGTAGCCCAATTTCTTTCCATTTGCGTGTTGTCGAATTGCCGCAACATGGTGTTTCCTTTTCTTCTTTAAGATTGGGTGCTGTTTGTCACCGCGGGACTATTACATGCCTGGAGATTTGCCATGGCAACCTCGGTCGTCCGAATCGGGCCACTAGGCCAAATCGAAACCCCCTGAATTTATTGACGATTCAGGGGGTTATGTTTTGTGGGGTTGGTGCTGTGTGGTGCTAGATGGTGGGCTTTTAGCACCCTTTATACATACTGAATTCGTACTGCTTTGGCCTTTTCTTTCATGAGTTTTTCGAATTCAGCGCGGGTGTAAAGCTTGTGCCTGTACCCGAAATGTCTCCACCACAACGAGGGCAGGGTCTCGATTCCAAACTCTGGGATTTCGTCGTCCATTTCGTTCGACCATGGGATACGTTGGGTTTGTTTTTATATGCGCTCTAGATGCGTCAGAAATGGGTCTTCATAGGATTTCTTGATCGTTGCCCAATACTCATCTGTCGGGAAATCGTCAAGAATATTTACAACAATCGTTGTAGCCGCATCACAGGCCCACAGAGCACATTCAGGCGTGCGAATTATATCGCTCCAACAAATATCGCCGGGATGTTGTGCTACCAGTTTCTTGGCCTTCAAACGGTTGAGTGCTTTTGGCTCATGAAATTCCGGCTGCTGATCGCGCACATGACTCTCACTCAACCCTTTCATGTGGACAAGTTCGTTCCGTAAGTCCATCAAGGCAGTAAAATCTTGGAACATTGCCGACCCTTTGTCTATTGGCGCACCAGAGAGAACCCACTTGGCCATGATGAATTTAGATTTTACGGACGCTCTTGATTCCTCCAATTCAGATTGCAAATCGGCAAGAGTGTTCATCTTAGGGGTTGAGACATTTGCCATTGTGGAGGTTAACTCTGCGAAAGCCGCAACCTCATTGATAAATGCTTCAAGAGATGCCGCCGAAAACACTATGCTCACCAGCGCGCTGTCTCGCGGCGGAGACGTTTCGGTACGACTCCGTTCATAAGCGCGCAAAGCAGTCAGAAACAGACTCGGTGATTGACACAGGATTGTATGAGTGTCCTTTATCCTAGACATTCGAGCGACTTCACTTTCCTTGAAACGCCGTGAGTTACATGTTATCGGTGCTCATTTCCCCGGTTCTTGCTTTTGTGTGATTCCAGTTCGCGGTTCAGCCGGTTTGGGAGACCGCCTCAAGATGAGGCCTTGATAATAGTGTTGCTTTAGGTTGTCGCCTTCTATATTCACAAAGAACTGAGCCGCGCCATCCGTCGCATCTGTTTTGACTTTCACTGGAAAAACAAACCACGTTTTCTCCTTCCGATGCATAACCGGGTAGTGGGCGATTATCGTTCCCCTGGGATCGCCTGGGAATAGAGGCCTAGCTACAGGCTGAAATTGCGTTATTTCGTCTCCGAGCTGATCGAAGGCTTTCATGTCGGTCACAGTCAACGCAAAACTCACGTTTCTTGCGGGTGCCGCACCTGTGTTTTGAATCGTTGCTGATACAAAGCTGACTTTACCGTATTCAACAAACGATTCCGCGACGAAACGGCCAAAGGCTTTTTGAGGAGTTCGCACGTTCTGTGTGAACGGAGTAACGTCAAACCGGATTGTGAAATCCGGTTTAGCAAAAGTCTCCCTCTCGTACTGCCGGAACGAATCAAGCTGTTCTCTCGCGATATCGAGATTTTTGCGAAACAGATCGAGTTGATCTTCGCTCGCCTTGAGTTGTTGCTGGCTCGCCTTGAGTTGTTCTTGGCTTGCCTTGATTTGCTTGGCAGTGTCGACGGCTGATTCATTCGTTAATTTGATGGTCTCTCTCGCGAGCTTCACGCCCTCATAAGTGAGCCAACACGCAATTACCGCAGCAAGCACGGTCACCAAATCAAGATGATTCTGTCGAATATACTTGCCAAGTTTCGAAACGTTCAGGGTCATGTTATTTCACGTCTGCCCTGTGGGATAACAGCTCAGGAGTTTTGTTTCTCAAGTGCAGTCTTGTTCTCGCCCCTCAGCTCATTGATATCAAACCATCTCCCGTCCAGCTTCTTCGTTGTTACTGCCTCTACTAAGGATCTTCGAAACCCGCGCGCTGTGATGAGTGCCGCTTGGCCGACTCCAGGGAAAACATAATGATTCTTGATGGCGATTACGGGCAAATACAAGACTTCAAACGTCGCGGCTTCTTTCATGCCGTAGAAAATCTCAGGCTGTGACTTTGCTCTGTTGTACGCATCAAAACCGATGCTGGTGATCACTTTCAACAACTTCTCTGCCTGTTCGTCTGTCGGATTTGGTACTTCAAGGGCTGCATCGACTACGCCCAAAATGGCAGATAATTCGTAATAAAGCGCTCTGCGCATTCCCTTGCGTTTGTGCCGTTCATCAATCCGAGTTTTTATAACGTCCGTTGCGATAGCCGCAGTAAAACCCACAACCGCGCCAATGAGCGTCTTCAGCCAATCGGCAATTTGCGTGTATTGGGGATCGATCATGGACTCACCCCACTATTCCCGATTGTAAGCTGATTCTTGACCGTTCGCCAGTTGTTCGCCTACCCTGTTGCCGTGGAAAACTCCCCAAAAATTGTCGGTCGCTGCAAGTATCGTGGCCGCGATTCGATTACGAGGGCAAGAAATCAAGCCAAGTCCAAAGCTAACTGCCGTCGTCTATGATTCGGTGTTGCTGGCGCGGACGGTGTTGGCACAATTGCAGAAGTGAGCGGATAATTGTGCTCACAGTGGTAATTCGCGGAGGCGAGATTGGCCGTAAGTGAGGCGACATGGATTTAGATTCTGAAGAATTTCGTCAGCAAATTGAAACCAAGAAAAGTTGGGTGACAGAGAACATTCGGTTGCTGACTGCTCTTGTGGCTCTGGCCGGAGTTGTCCTCAACCTGTTTGGACGATCCACCAAAGCGATGTGGGTATTCGGTGCGCTCTCCGGTTTCTTGCTGTTGGGGATCGTTGGCAAATGGTTTCTTGCCGGTGCTCGATGGCTGGTTCGCCAATACAGCAACAAACGATACGCCGTGAGGGAATATCCGCATCTCCTGCAAAATTTTGAGCGCCTGAAGGCGATGATGAGCCGTGACGACACCCGGGCTTTCCGTTACATGTTGTACAACGCTTCGACAAACAGAATCGAGGCCATCGACCAGATATGTGCCTGTGATTACCTCGAAGCGTGGATGAATTGTTTTGCCGATACGCTTCAAAGTCGTTGCAATTCGTTCAAGGAGTTCTTGGCCCGATGCAGAGAATTCACCACGATTCTCGATCAGTTCGACCGCTATTACGTGATTAGAACCCAGGTTGCCGTTGAGAAGAACAAGGAAATACACTCCAGCTATGTAGACAACTTTGAGACTTTTCGCGAAGGGTTCGTTGAGTATCTCCGCGCAATAGAACGATGGTCAGAAGGAATCCGCAAAGAGGTCCAAGCAAGACTACCGTATCGAGAGTTCCTCCAGGGCATACCGCACTTTTCATTCGAGAAACCCAAACCGTTCAGGAAGGACAAGACCGCTGGAGCTTAGGGGCACGTTCTGAGGCAAAACAAAAACCCCCACCAGCGATGAACTGCCAGCAGGGGCTTAGGAGAAAACCCGTCTCCTAAATCTTTGCGAATTGGACTTCGATCTGGCTGACAGGATCGGTATTCGTGCCGATGCCTGTGCAGGTAAATGGAGCTGCCTGTGGTGTGCCGTTCGGGACTAAGTTGTAAACCTTTACTGTGTGACCGAACGGATCAAAGAAGGTTGGGGTAAGGCTGTTGTCGGTGATGGCCAGCTGATTGGTGATCGTTCCGGGCAAAACCGCTGGTGGGGTTTCGTTCCAGGTTGAGCGTAGAGCAGCCGATCCAGAGGGCTTTCAAACCGCACTCATGAGTTTCCAGAAATTGATGGCGTTTAGGACATACCCCTGCCCCTGACTTGAGTGCACTTCCGTGTGCCGCATGGGTGGCCGGAGTAGGCGGAACCAGTGATTTGGGCAGAAACCCAAGGAAGGCGTTGCCGCTAGATCTGGCTCGGGGATCATAATTATTAGAGGGCCGCGCCGAACCAAGTCGACGAGGGCGGGATTTGCGATGCCCCCAAGGCCGGGGTGATCAAGAAGCTGCTGTGAGCCGGGTGATGGAGACGCTATTCCCGCTTGGGCAACTTCTCGCCACACCCGGCGCACTACTGTTCAGCGGAGGAAGCTGGCGACAACTTGCTGTTGTTCTTCCTCCGTCATGCCGCAGGAGACTGGGGAGACTTAGACCAGGAGGATATGCTGGCGAACGCGGCTGCGCTGAAGGAGGGGAGCCGGTTGCTGTCGGCCTACCGGCTGAAGGACGGGACCAAGATTTGGCTGATTACGGAAGCGACGGACGACGATGGGCACCAGGCCGCGACCACTGCGCTTTTACCGAGTGAGTACTGAATGCTACCCTTAGGTTCATGCGTCTTGCGACAAGTGTATTGATTGCAGTTGCGGGAGCCTTGGGGTTTGTTCTCTGGGAGGCGAACAAAAGGGAAGATTTCGAGTTTGGCCCGTCCGGGGCAGTCTTCAGGGACGATTTGATCGAACCTCACCGGGCATTCCTTCGTGCCAACTACCCTAAAGCCCTAGCGCAATTTGATGGCTTGCTAAAGCACCAGCCGGAATCTGCTCTAGCGGAGGCTGTTGTATTCTCCCTGCTTCACAAGGCGCACCTAAATCCTGAGCCAGCCGACAAACCCAAGACAGGCGGAGCGGATTTCATATGTAAGCCGAGCCGGGAAAAGTTTGCCGTCGAAGTTACAACAATGCTTGCTGCGAGCGTACAGACGAACACCGGGATACCTCAAGAGATTGAGAATGACGATGGCGGTGCGTTCAATATGATCACTTTCGGGCAGGCGCGAAAGGTGCAAGATAAGTGCGAGCAAATGGAGAAGCACGATTACAAAATGCCTGTTGTCGTAGTGCTCTGCACCTTACACGAGCGAGCACAGGGGCCATTTCGAGCACTTGCAGTGGAATTCTTACAAACCTCTGTGCCAAGAATTGTGACGCCATTCAATCTCGAAGAGTCCGCACGTCAAGAAACAGCCTTGGAGGATTCGATCTTTGTCGAGATCAAGGACGGTAAGCTAACCCCGAGATGCGAAAACATATCAGCGGTGCTGTTGCTGCACATCAGCGAGAGCATTTCAAGCGCGATCGGAATCTTGCATTTCCAGCCAAGTTTTCCTTTTGATGTTAAGAACCTGCCGACTGTGCCGTTTAACCGGATCGTTTGGCCTGTAGTTGGCGGGAAGATCAAAACCGAATGGGTTGTCGGATCGGCACGGCCCGTTGACTTTTGGCATTTTCCTGTTTAGCGGACTCCGATTCCACCCAAGTGCTCACGATTCATCCGGTCATAAATCCGCCGAGCTAACTCAATGGCGTCTGAAATCCGGCTCGCAACCCAGGGTGAATTATCCCACTTCTCTTCTCGGGCCAGGGACTCAGGGTCGAGTCTTTCGTGAAACGCTGCGCCTATACTCCTCTTCGACATCGTGGGCTAAATTGTAGAACTCCACGAGCAAGTCGTGCGCTTCCATGTCAGTGAGGGCATCCGCGCTTGCTCTGAAACTACCCTTCTGTTCATCGGATACTCGGGTCACTGCGGCCTGAAATTTCTGGAATCGCTGCCAAAGGCTAGACGTGAAATCATCCTGGTCTAGGGTATGTGTGATCATTGCAGCCGAATGGACGCGGTCTTGCGGGGACTCGGTGTTCGCCGACGTCACCATGGAGTAAATGGCATTGCCAAACTTTTCAGCTGCGTAATCAATAGGCACTTCCTTTGACTCTCTTTCTCAGGAGCTTCCACAGCACTTCTTGAATTTCTTCCCGCTATTGCAGGGGCATCGTTGATTTCTACCCGTATGATTTAGCCGGTTCATCAATCTGACAAAATCGGTGCAGCCGTCCAGGAGCTTCGGGTTTCTATTGAGAATCCTTGCCCCAGGCATCAGTACAATTCTTTGCGGTGCCTCAGATTCTTCGGCAGAAGGCCCATCTTCTTCTTCGCTGACCAAATCTGGTTCATCGAAGTCTGACAATGCGGTTTCAAGCTCTTCAGAGGCTGCATACAAAACCCTCGCAAATTGGAGATCAACCGGGCGGGCTTTATTTTCCCGCTTGTCGTCCAGTGATACATCCTTCCTGAACAGAGCAAGCCAACGGACGACAACAGCGTCGTCCGTCCCACTATTGAGCAGAGGCGGAAGGGTTTCGTCTAATTCGCGTTGAATATCTTCATCGCTGATTTCATGTTTTGGCGGATTATCGGGGACCATCCCGGCATCGTGTGCTTCTTGAGCAACTTTTTCCAAATCCTTAGCCGCATCCTCCATTATTGTCGCCATCCATTGATTTGCTTCGGTATTGGTTTTCCGCCGATACTCAGCCAGCCACATGAGGACGTTCCACTCAAGAACCCCTTTACGCATAAGGTAAGACATCCTGTCCTCGAGGATTCTGCTAGCTTCAGCAAGGACCTCCCAAGACTGCTTTTGAAGTTGCATGGTTCTAGCCTCCTCCTACAGCCGGGTTTTTCGCCAGCTTATGCGAAGAAAGGGCGAAAATCAATGCCCAGTTTTCCACAGGAAATGGCTTGACCGATTTTCCCAATTCTTTGATTGAGCTGGCGGTGCTTCCGAATCACGAGCACAACGGCATTTACACGCGGCCCGGTCTTACAGAGGAGATTTAGACTTTCCTCAGCGGCACACGCTGTCAGCCGTTTCCAAAGCGGCGGCGGCCCCCATTCCGCCTCCGCCGTAACTTCTCAGCATAAGCGTCCCAATATGTGCGGGTGTTTTGTCCACGGATTTTGTAAGTCAGAGGGACAACGGAGAACTCACCGGGTTCTTGATTGCTGTCCCATTTGCCAGCGGGTATGGCTTCAAATCCTGGCCTGTGCTTTCGTTCCTGGAACCAAACGAACCCGCAATAACCACATTGCCATGTTTGCATTCCTTCGGCTTTTCGCTTGAGAACTTCTGGTGGAATCTCCTTTTCAACACTCAGGAGAACTCCGTGCAGACGATCCAGGCGTCCACCGTTGCAGTCGCGAGCAGGGCAATGTGGTTCGTATATCTTACGGAGGCCCATTTTCTAAGCGATGGTCCTTTCCTTAATGTCCGCATTGACGTAGTCGTGCGCCTCGTTACATTCCGGGCAGGTCAATCGCCCTGGATCGCCCTCAATGCCCAGGGCGAACGCCTTGTATGGCTCGTTTGGAGCCAGAGGCCGCAAGGCACCGATGCCTGTAGCGGCGGAATTTTTATAGTCCAAATCCATATCACAGGTTTTGCACCGCACGATTAGAATGCGTCGCATGATCTAACCTCTTTCTAATTCCTAATTCCGCCAGCACCCGGCGAAGACGAAAGCCAAAGATTGCTACTATCAATCGCTCTCGGCTGCGAGAATTTCTTTTATCTGCTCCGCGCTTAAATCCGCTTTGCGGCTGAAACGCTTATGCACTTCCAACATCAACCGATACTTTTCCAGTGTTTCGTGGTGACTGTTGAGATTTCCCTTCCGATCTTGCAATTCGCGCCACTTGCCGTCTTCGAGTTGAAACTCTACATATTCTGCATAACGCGATTCCAGGTGGTCGTTTCCGTCAAAGCCCCAAAAACGGACGTCAGATGCGGAGAGGTCGCCCTTGTCCGGGAGGCGGTCGAAACTATCTTTAAGGTGTCGCCACATATCGAGAATATCAATGACCTCGTGGCACTGCTCCTCAGTTAGCTCGTCCTGCTCAAACCCACTTGTCAAATCTGAGTATTCGGACGTAAAGCCGTCTTCCACTATCTTCCGGAACGCGGCATATTGCTTTGCCTCGCCGTCTTCATGGCTCAATTTCTCAAGAATCCGGTATTGGTTTGCGAGAAGAAGCCTCTCTTTTAAGCTGAAATTCATCGTTCCGTCCTCTCTAGCTTGTACTCCAGTTTCATTCTGCTGCAAATCCTGTCGGCCAAACTGATTGCGTGGGAAATCCGAGTGGCGATCCGCGCGGCGAGTTGTCCCACTTCTCTTCACGGGCCAGCCGGACAGCAGCAATCAGACAGGCTCCAAGATAAATGATCTCTGCGTATAATGAGATAACGCACTGGAGGTGGCGTGTCCTTGATACACCATTTGAACCAGGCGTGCTTCGCAAGTTAATTGAACAACGCCAAAAGCACAGCGGCGACTGCTGAAATGTTCAGTTCTCGCACGACTCGCGAGCGTTGCGGTGCCCCGGCATGATGTGGGTAGTTGGCATACTGGCTTATTCTGGCTTCCGCCCTAACGGTGGGTCGCGGAAAGGATTTCAAGTCCGTCCGCAGTATCTGGCGAAGCATCTTGCTTGAACGTGGGCTTGCCTCCTGAGACGGCAATAAGGCGGCATCGGGAAGAGCCAGCTGGCTGCGGAGCAATGTCGCAAGGGGGCCGTCTTCGGACGGCCCTTAAATTTTCCTGTTTACTTCTCTGCTCGACCCGGCTACCAAAAAGTCAACCGTTCGTCTTGCCCCGAAGCTCGCTGAGAACTTCAGCGGCCTCCGCTGGTGTTGATTTGCCCAGAAGGCTTTGGAGCATGCGGAGGGTCTTCTTCATCAGATTGGAATTGAGCAAGTGAACGCCCTGGCTTTCAAGCTCAGCGCAACAGATCTTCTCTAATGCCACGCAAATGAAGGGGTCAATAAGTCTCTTATTGGAGAACTCCGCGCCATTGATGTAGAAGGCGTCAAATTGGAGCACCTCCAAACGAACAGTCCCTCCAGAGGAGCGGTGTTCTTCAAATGCCTGCCGCACGCTTGCGTGGTATTCGCTGGTGTGTGAGTGGTACTCCGAAACACGGCGATACAGATCGTCGGTCGAACCAACAAGGCACGTCGGGGGAGTGCCCAGAGGATGGAATATCCAACGATAAACGGCTTCGTCGGGGCATTCGCTTAGGCGAGTCTGCTTAGTGCCAAAACAATATGGCTTCCTGTCTCCGCGAGTAACCACGGGGACCCAGTCGAATCTCGTCATGAACCGCGTTGGGTCTGGGGACATTTCAATAACTCAGAAAGAAATTTTACACCCCCGGCAAAAATGTTGTTTACTTCTCTCCCGACCCCACTTATGGTTTTACCCGGCTACCCGACGGCTACCCGTTAGTCGCTGTCGGGAGCCTAAAAGAATCCCAGTAGCACTGGGGAATTTACCAGCGGCTTTTGCTAAGTCCTTTAGATTATGGCCTAAGTGGTTGGAAAGAGTGGCCCGGTGCCGAGTCCCTTCTTCGGCACCATATTTATCCGCTGGTTCTGGAAAGCTTAACGAGCTGATTTAGCCGCTGTTGGTTCGCAACGGGAAGCAAACTCTGGCTGGATAATGAAACCGATGATTCCAAGTGGATTGGATCGATCCGGTAGCTCTTCCATAGGCACCCGACGATGGTTGTTCAACCTAGCCCGATGAAGAATCGATGCTTACGGCGAGTCCCCAGCTTGCAACGTTTTTCACCAAAATCGGGCGCGTTAAAGGGCTTTCAATACTCCTCCGGCAGCAGTAGCGTTGTGGCGCTCCGGTCAGTTTCGGTGATCACCCAAATTTTTGTCCCGTCCCTCAAGTGGTACGCCGACAGGAGTCGCAGGTCATTCTCAAGACTGAACTCATTCTCCAGAATGTCCGCAGCAGAGAGCTCTCCCCAATCGCCTTGCACATGACGACGGATGAAGACCAGCAGATCATCTCCTGACTCTTTTGCGGCTTCAAGAGCACCGGGCGTGGTAAGCAGTTGGCCTAATGAAAATTTGGCTTGCATGGGAGTGAATGCGAGTGGCGAAGTTCTTGGTATCTCGCGGGCAGAGTTGCAGCCGCAGACCACTTCTCGATCTGCGGCTCCCTCCTCTTACACCACCGGCAACTCGCGGCTCTCCTCTTGCCATGAAGCCTCGGCCCGACCGATCGCGTCCGCTGGATTCGCCGCCGAAACTGCGACCTCGGTTAAGGCAATCACGTACCTGCTTGAAACTGTCCATGAACCCCATATGAGCCACCGCAATTGTTCATCGGTTACGTCGGCATCGAGCACTGGCAGGAAGCATTCATAACGCAGTTCCCCATCCTGACGGTCAAGACGAAATGAGCCGCCACAGAGCCCCCAGTTCGCTCGGTTCATCGCGTCGACCATCTTGTTGCGACGGTACTCCGGACAATATATGGGGATCAGGATGCTGCACCTCAACACACCGTTCCGTTCCGTTATTAACAGCTTAGAGCCGATCACTCCGGTAGAGATAAAGGCAAGAACTTCGTCCGCTTCTTCTTTCAGATTGGCATTGATTCCTTTGCCGTTCAAAAATGCTCGTATCCGTTCGATCTGAGACATTGGACAGACCTCCTTCCAACCATTGCGCTAGGTGCACTTATGGGTATCAGGAAGAACTTGGTCTTATCGGCAAGACGCGGCTGATACACGTCCCACGAACCTCGCACCGCTAACAGAGGGACGAATGAGAATTTGGGACAGCTTTGGACGACTGATCGGAAGCGTGAAGAAATTCGACAACGGAGATCAGAACAGCTACGACCAAAACGGCCAGCGATTAGGCAGCGTTCGAAGAACCGGCACCTTCGACAAGAACGGCAGGAAGATCAGCTCAACGCAGGATGCGGGATTGACGTTCGGAAAGGTTCAGCGAGACGAGCGCGGAGAATAAAGACCTCGCAAGAGCTTCTCGGGCCTTACTTGGAATGTGTCGCAGATTCGAAGCAGGGTAATGAGGGTGATCGGCCTTCCATGCTCAATCTGCTGCCAGTGCCGAGCCGAAAATCCGTGGGCAATCATGTCCTCTTGGCTGAACCCCTTGCCTTTCCGGAGATCACGGACCCGGCGGCCAAGGGCTTGAAAGAACTTCTCTTGATTTCCCACGATTCGAGTTGTAGAGTCCGCCGTGCAAAAACACCACGAGCAGATTAGCTTGGATGATCTTGGATTGCAGTTAGGAGGGCAACTAATGAATTGCCGGGCTTGTAAGGCCGAAATATCTCCCGATGCCAAGTTCTGTGACCAATGCGGGGCTACACAAGCGGATGATTCCCCAGCCACGGCTGTCACGACCACTTCAGGTTTTCAAAAGAGGAACAAGAAATACATCGGTGCCATTGTCGGGACGGTGATTGGACTCTTCATAACGTTTGCCAATACGGCATGGTTGTTCTGGATAATGCTCACAATTCCGCTCGCCATCATTGGTTACGCTGTTGGGGCTTTGTTAGACAGCCAAGAATCGAAAGAACTCGCGGCGATTCCAAACGGTGGACAACCAATTGCCAATCGGACTGCTGGGGACGTAAGCCCCACCGTTGCGTCGTTAGGGGGAAAACGAACGCATTGCCAGCAGTGTAACGCCGAAATGTCCCCTGATGCGAAGCTTTGTGCCCAGTGTGGGACCAGACAAACCCATGCTGTGCCAGAACAGAGCACGACGTCAGATTTGCAGAGGAATTGGCCAGTGTTGGCAGCCTTTGTGTTTGTGGTGGCTCTGATACTCTTTGGACTGATTTACAGCAGCGTCCATCGACGCGAAAGCCGCAATGATGCGACGGGTGACTCCACTCGCCAATCATTCGGAGACGCTTCGTGTTCGGCCGGTTCAGGGAACAAAGTGTGCGCTTTTGTGAGTGGCAACGTCCGGTGGCCGAGTGTCATTCCAGACGGGGAGCGTCTCAAAGTTCTCGGCAGGAGCGCGGAGTATGACGGCACGGATCACGGGGCGTCCTGGTACACAGTGCGCACCGAGCATGGACAGCAGGGCTACATACGGTTTGACCTTATCAAGTGCGACGGTGAGGCAGAGTCGTGCCTGATGTGCAAAGGCGATCTAGAGTCTTGCCCCAAGGCGGCAATTGCCGAACCTGACAATGACACCGATTCGCAAGCGCAGAACGATGAAGTGAGGCCGTCATCAGCAGCGAAATCCGATTCATCTCAGGGTGCGGGAAACGCGGCAGACCAGGCTGAACACGAAAATTCTTCTCGCGGTGGGGAACCGATCAACACGTCTTCGGCTACACGGCCAGACGGCACCGGAGCCTGGGATGCAAAAGCGATTGCAGCGTTGCGCCAGACTTTTCCCGGCAGCTTGATACAGCCTGCCGGGGGCGAATGGGTCAAGGTTCTCCGGAACGGCCAGCCAACGTTGTTTTTTGCTAGACCATTCATTTCGAGTGGAGGGATTAGTCTTCTTATGATCGCTTGCTCAGAATCGACTCCTGCCGCTGTTGGCATTTTCGAAGGCGTGGACAGTGCAGGAAGCCCTGTACGGGTTCATCTCCGCTACGGAGGTCTCGGAGGAAGCAGCCGCGATGTGAGCGAAGAAGATATATGGAGAATGGCGGGGGCAGACAGGCTAATTGCAGTCAACAATCCCAAGAGGATAATTTCCCTCATTAGCCGCTCTCAGAGCTTTGGCGTCGTGAGCGAAGGCTCCTGGTCAGTTACCTATCAGACGGGAGAGATAGATAGGGTACAAGTCTCAAAGACCTGCGGTCCCTCTTATTAACACGGTTTGTGAACAAGCCTGAAAATTTGGTCTCATCGGGATGTAACAACCGACACCCGTCTCATGCAGCTCGCTAGGCTGGTTGGCCTACAGCCTTTTCCGTCCCAATCTCCGGATTTAGGAACATTACCGTTTCAATGCCGCTGTCGTGACTGAGAAGAATGCCAGGGCCGTTGATTGGAAACACTCGCGATTCTGAATTCAGCCACGCAGCATCTTCTAAAAACATACTCATGCGCTCCTCGCGATCCGAATAGAACTTCAGCCATCCCATTACTTGCCTGCCGTCTTTTAGCTGCACTTGTACATACCCGCCGTAATTCTGAAATGTCTCATGCCAAACCGAATCACTCGTAGTACGTTGGGTGAACCCCAGCCTACGCAGAAAGGCCGTCGGGAAATCTTTATGGAGCGCCGTGCCAATGCTGACGCCGAGGACCAAACTGTAGAGCGCCAGCACGCCCAGGTGAACAGGTCTGATTTCTTGCAGCTTTGACGGAAATGTGAGTGCGAAGCCTGTGTAGATGATGAAGCTGTAAAGCAGAGATTCCGTTGCTCTCGAAAACTCACTGCGCTCCGGACGAACAAACATTGTGTCTACGATTCGACCACAAAGGAATCCAGGAAGAAGAACAACCAGCACGAACAAAGCGTCCCAGGAAGAAGGCACCTACTTCTTTCCTCCACTATTATCTGGCTTGGGCGGCACCTTGGCTGGTTGCGGACGGACATAATTTGCCGGTTTTGCGGGCTGAATCGACCTTCCCTTGTCCACGCTCTGGCCGTCCTTCACGCGAACGCCTTCGCTAAAATCCATGTCATCCACACGGTGTTTATCTGCCATATCAGTTCCTCCAATGAGATCAAGAACGTAAAATTCGAGGGGTTCTATTCTACAACTGTTCTCTTCGTTTTGACCGAGTCGAGTTTTGCCTTCACTCTTGATACCTCTCCGTGGGTTGTCCCGCATTACTGACGACTAAAGACATTAGCGTCAGTGAAAAGGGGGATTTATGGGACTTGTGGTTCCGATTCATCACCAGAAACCCGTTCCGGAAGCCACCGGGCGGCCTGACAGCAGCCCGGTGGATGTTTACCTTGGACGGCTTGCACCGGGTTCACGTCGGGGCATTGTCGTGGCACTAAACACGATTGCAGGACAACTCTCAAATGGATCAGCCGATGCTTTCAACTTCGATTGGGCAAGTCTTCGGTACGATCAAACATCGGCAGTTCGGCAACACCTGGCCAAAACCTATTCGATCCACACGGCAAACTTGGCCATTTCAGCCCTGCGCGGCGTCCTGAAAGATTGCTGGAGGCTCGGCCTGATTCCACACGATGCCTACACTCGGGCGATTGATCTGCCGCGAGTCAAGGGTGAAATGGAAGTCGCTGGTCGAAGCCTCACCGTTGATGAACTCCGTGCGTTGTCCAAAGTGTGTGAGGCCGATCCATCACCAGCAGGCATCCGGGATGCTGCCATGCTTGCGCTTTTGTATTGCACCGGAATACGGAGACACGAAATTGTCGCCCTGACCGTGGCGGATTATGATCACAAAGAAGGTATCTTCAACCGCTACCACATCGTTCCCCCTGCCCGACTTCGCACCACCATGCAGACGTTGGCTTCGAAACGGGCCGAGAACCTGAAAACTGCCGATAATTCATACATCGTTCATACCGAATCGGCTAAGGCCCCGCAAACCACTGACAAGACAAAAGTAGCCGTAACGGTTCACTAATCCGAATCGGACGAGTTGGACAAAGGCGGCATTTTGGCGGGGGTGGGCGCGGCGGGAGGAGAACCTTTTGTGGCGCTTCGCCCAGGATGACATTCGCAAGAACCATACAGTTCCCAAAGCAGCCACCGCTCCGCTAATCTATCGCCATGGCGCCATGGCGAGGATCCTGCAGGTCGCGTTGCTGGCAGTGGCTGCGCAGACGCGCAAACGAGCGGCAACCAGCACAACGACCACATTCAGCTTCTTGCGCCATGTGGGCGGGATCGGCCTGATTCCGCTGGCGATTCTCGACAGCACCATCATCCCCACCTTCGGCAGCTTGGACCTGCTTACCGCCTGGCTGGCCGTGGGCAATCCTGACCTCTGGTTCTATTACGCGCTCATGAGCACGATCGGTGCGACCATCGGGGCCCTGATTACCTACCGCATGGGAAAAAAAGTGGGCGTGTCGTGGATCGAGAAGAAAATCGGCCACAAGCGGCTACGCCAGATAGAAGACGCCATCGACCACTGGGGCTTTGGCGCGATCTTTGTTCCAACCATCGCACCGCCGCCGTGTCCTACGGCTTGGTTTTTTCTGGTAGCCGGTGCGTTTTCCTTTCCACGCAAACGGTTTGTGATTGCGGCAGTACTGGGGCGTTCGCTGCGTTACTCGCTTTTGGCCGTCGTCGGCGCGCACTACGGGCGCCACTTCCTTCGCTACTTGCGCCA
>WNFJ01203753.1_pt1 | contig 22146 bp, 19 predicted proteins | sample 5400461 | NCBI WGS metagenome assembly WNFJ01 (sample SAMN13153349, study PRJNA577476) | soil metagenome | isolation source: 115 cm saprolite on Douglas fir-dominated hillslope | place: USA:California | collected 2013-09-17
GCCGGAGACACCTCCCATGAGGACTAGGAACGAGGAAGATGGGAGCGCAATTCCAACGTCGAGGAGAAAGCCCGACAGACCAATTCCTCCAGGAACCTGAGCCGGGGCGTTTGGTAGGAATGGCGCCACTACCGCAGTCCACCAAGAGGCTGGACTATAGATGATGAACGGTAGGTTAGGCAAGAAGAAAGCAGAGAGCATCAAACCAATACTTCGAGCTAGGCTTCGCAATCCTTGGTACGGAGTCTCCTTCCAAAGGCGCAGCAGGAGGAAGGGCGCAATCACTATGGCAATCTGTTTTACTGCGACAGCGAGGCCGAGGGTGACCCAGCTTGACTTGGGGTGACGGTACCAGAGAACTGTGGTCAGAACGAGGAAGAAGGCCCAGACGCTATCGGTCCAACTTCCCGCAATTACGATAGAGAACAGCGTAAACGGTAGAACGCTGACACTCTTCAGCCTCGAAGGAGCCAGGGCGAATATCGTGAGGATTGACATGATATGAAAGATGAAAACAGTGTCTCTGACATTATGCAGGCCGAGCAAGTAGAAGGGGACGATAGAGAGGAAACTTAGCGAAGGATAGGCGAGGTGAAAATCGAAGGAGCCGTCAACACCTGGGGTATAGAAGGACGGGGAGAAGCCAAATTTGTCCAAGAGAGGTTTGATGGAGAAACCGTACGGACTCTGTAGCTGCAAGACCTTCAGGACTCCCATGTAGGTCCCCACCACCGTATCGGTCGTGTAGCTGACGAAGAGGAGCCTTGAAGCGACGACGTACAGCCATACGAACAAAACAAGGTTGCCAACAAGGGAAAGCTGGTTAGCGCGTGAAAGAGTCAGATTCTTTCTGAAGGAAAATGCCAGATTGAATAATCCAAATCCAGCAAGGCTAACAGCGAGAACCAGCATCATGGCAATGTTCGGACCAAATGCCAGAACCCACAACCCAGCCACAACTGAGAATAGGCCGGTTAGACAAAGGCCGACTCGTGACAAGCTCGTGGGCTTGGCCTGAGTTTCTCTCAGCCCGATGTATTCCCTGACTCTGTCTATAGATTGGTGAAGTTGGCTGAGAAACTTGGAAAGGACCATACGGATGACCACGTCTACAGGCTTTCAGCTCGTGTGAGGATCAAAGGTCTTCAATTTTCCCACTTAAGGGTTATGTGGAAAGCGAAGCTATGGGTTTGCATCTCTTAGAGGGAGTTTCGGACTAAAATTCGGGGATTGTCAGGTATGGGACCTATCTCCAAGCGTCTCATCTATCAGTTCGCAGACGATGTGACCTATCATGATATGACATTCCTGTATCCTCTGAGTATCGTCCGAGGGTACAATCACCCTGTGATCGCAAAGTGATCCGAGCTGTCCTCCTCCAGATCCTGTGAGGGCTATCGTCTTCGCTCCGATTCTACGGGCCTCCTCAATGCCTTTGATGACGTTCGCTGAGCGACCACTGGTGCTGATGCCTACGGCAACGTCCTCCGGTTCCAGCGTTGCTTGGACTTGACGGGAGAAGATTTCGTCGAAACCGATGTCGTTACCTACCGCTGTTAGAATGGACGTGTTCGTGGTCAGGGCGGATGCCCTAAGAGCAGGTCGCGCTCTCTTGAATTTTCCGACAAGCTCCGCCGAAATGTGCTGAGCGTCGGCAGCGCTACCGCCGTTGCCGAAGAAAACAACCTTCCGACCCTTCTTTAGAGCAGTGGTTATCACGCGGGCCATCTGAATGATATCGTCGAGACACTCCTCGGCGAGCCGTTGTTTTGTTTCGATACTCTTTCGTATTGCGTCTCGTGCCACAGACACTTCGTGATCATCGCCGACTGCTCGCCCGCGGGCTTTTGGAGGATTTTGCATCGCTCGTTGAATCCTACTTTGGGCTTCGCCAGGTCTGCAAACCTTCAAGATCGAATCTGACCGGGAAGGCCTTGCCTCCTAGGCTCTCTACCGCCTTTTCTACATGCACTTGTTTGCCAGGCTCGCAGTACAGGAACAAGAATCCTCCTCCTCCCGCGCCCAGAAGTTTGCCTCCGATAGCCCCGCTCTCGCGTGCGGCGCGCAGGAGTTTGTCCACCTCATTGGTCGAGATCGCAGAGTCGAGGGCCTTCTTCGTGATCCATTCAGAATTTAGGAGTCTAGCGAACTCGGTAAGGTTGCCGGTGAGGAGGGAGTCCTTCATCTCAAGCGTTAACTCCTTCATACGCTCGAGAGCTTCCATTATTTTCGAGTCTTTATGCTCGTACGACTCGATCTGCCTCTGAAGAATACCACCTGATCTTCGGGTAGTTCCGGTAAAGCAGAGGAGACTGCTGTACTCCAGCTCGTTCAAGGTTTCCCGCTTAATGCGGAGAGGATTGACGATGTTCGAGTCTTTCTTGAACTCGATAAGATTGAAACCACCGAAAGTCGACGCGTACTGATCCTGCAGGCCCCCAGGAATTCCAACATCCTTCCTCTCCACATCGTACGCAAGATTTGCTATCTCATAGTCCGTCATCGAGGTGCCCTTCCATTCCCGGAAAGCGCCTATGAGAGCAACGCAGAGCGCAGATGAAGATCCCAGCCCCGTGCCAGGTAGAGCGTCGTACCTGAGGCCTGCATCAAAACCCTGCTCCACTGCAAATCGCTTAGCGACCGCACGGACAAACTCCAGCTCTCCGCTCCCCTTTAGATCACCGAGTCTCTCGGGTCCTATGGAGACATCCTGGTCTTCCCTAGTGACGGTAACCATCCCATCAGATCGCGGGGTAATTGAGCAGTAGGCATAATTCTGAATTGTAGAGGAGAGAACAACTCCACCCTTCAAACCGGGATAGGGCGGGACGTCAGTTCCCCCTCCTGCATAGCTGACTCGGAGAGGAGCCCTAGCACGAATCTCGCTCATGCTGTCTTGCCACTTCCAGTCTTCTCTTCCTTATGGATTATACTTGAAACCGCCTGCTGCAGGTCGCCTCGGTTCGTCTCGACCCGAACACCACGACACCCAGCTCTTTTAGCGGCCTCAAGATCAATCTCTTTGTCCCCAATCATCCAAGACTCATTAACGTCGATCCCTAGATCCTTTGCAGCCTTTAGAAGTAGACCGGGTTGAGGTTTTCGACAGCTGCACCCTTCCTCCGGCACGTGCGGGCAGTAGTAAATCGCGTCAACATAACATCCCATTCGTTTCAGCTCCGATTGGAGCTTCTCGTGAATCCTCTCTAAATCATCGTGAGTGGCCAGTCCTCTTCCAACCACAGACTGGTTGGTTACGATGACAAGACGGAAGCCCCGCTCTCGAAGAGCACGCAAGGGCGGCCCGATCCCTGGCAGAACGTCAAGCTCGTTCGGTGTCTTGACGTAGTCCGGTCTTTCTCGTGTCAGAACACCGTCCCGATCTAGGAAGACGGCCTTCACGGTCACGTGTCCCGCACGACGCGTCCTTCACGAAGCGAATTAATAGTGTTTTCCAGAGTCATTGATACCGAAGAGAAGATAGGTCGGACTCGAACAGTCTCCAGAATCTTAACAAGTATCAAAAGGTTTTCAGAGCCATTATGAGACTTGCATCAGCTGCAGCATACGTGTGACGGTCAAGTTGGACTCGTGGATATACATCTCGGGAATTTCGCTCGCTTTCAGTATGCCTGGGCTCTTGTTCTCTTACTATAGCGTGATTCTCTTCCTGAGCACATTTCGCTATCCGAAGTCTCTCGGGGATGAGCCCCTGCTTCGAGAGACACCGTTGGTTTCGATTCTGATAGCTACATTCAACGAGAAGTTTGTTGTAGCCAACACCCTCGACGCTCTTAAGGCCCTCGACTACCCCAAAGACAAACTCCAGGTTGTCGTAGCCGATGACTCATCCGACGAGACCGTTGACATCATCGACGGGAAACTTCTGGAACTTAACAATATAGGGATTCATGGTGTCGTGTCGAGGAGGAAGGGTCGGGCTGGCTTCAAGAGCGGTGCGCTGAGTCAAGCAGCCCCACTACTGAAAGGCGACTTCGTCCTCCTGTTAGACGCAGATTCGACAGTCAAACCCGACGTTCTGAAGAGAGGGCTAAATGCCGCCAATCATGATCCCAGAATCGGCTTCGTTTCATTCCGAGTCGGCCACTACAACCGAGAACAGAACTTGACGACCCGACTGTTTGCGCTCCAGCAAGACCAGGGAGATACAGTTGCAAAGATGGGCGCTTATTCGATCGACGCTCCGTATTCGTTTCAAGGAGGGTTTGTCCTCGTCTCAATGGCCGTGCTGAGAGAGGTGGGTTTTTGGCCGAACGACTCGATCGTCGAAGACGCCGATCTGTCCCTCAGAATATACTGTGCTGGATACAGGGGAGTCTACCTAAGCGATGTTAGAATATTCAGTGAGGACCCCTCAAGCTTAGAGGTCTGGAAGAAACAGGCGGCCCGCGTAGCTCAGGGATGGGCGAATTGTGCCATTGCCAACGGACGGAAAATCTTGAGCTGCAAGAAACTCTCGGTCTGGAGGAGAATCGTGCTCTTTTCCACTTTGGTCGGACCCTTTCAGGGACTCAGCTGGATAGTGGTAACCTTCGTGTCGGCCTTCGGACTAATTTTCGGGTTGACCGCTCCCTCAAACTCGATATTCTCCAGCCCGATCTACATCATCGTTGTCACATTGCCTGTTGTCACTTTCTTCGGTTCCGGCATCTACGCGCTTCATATTCAAAAAATAATGACTCCCCGAAATCTAATCCTACTTCCTCTGCTCTCTTACACGAGCTCCTGCATGACGACTGCAATCATGATCGGATTCCTGAACGGAATGAGAGGAAGGACCGGCTTCTTCTTCAGAACGCCAAAACATGGCTTAGCAGCAGATCTGAACCAACAATATCATCGAGAAGTTCGTCTTGACAGAATTGCCATCGCGGAAGGGATCCTCTCCATAATGGCACTCGCTCTTAGCATAATCGTACTCCTATACGGAGTCTGGGCGCTGGCTCTGACCCTTGCCGGATTCGGCGGCCTGACACTTAAGTCGATGAATCTCTCCCGACTTGCTCCCGCGAAACCAGCCTCAGCATTCCCTAAATGATTCGACCAAGTAAGCAAATTCGAGGCACAAACCCTGGAACTTTTGTTGGAAATAGGCGTGGGTAGTCCGAAACCCACTCACTGAAAAAGTCTTCAATCGTCCACAGGAAGTCGGATTCGCGACCGATTGAGTCCAAGCTAGTGGTCTCAACATTGGTAGCCTGTTGGCTCAAAAGAGCCCAAGTTTGACTGACGCTGTGACCTGAATCATCCCTCAGGCAATCGTCATGATGTCTGCGTAGGTTGTCCATTGCTGGTTGGTTTGATAAGTTTCGCCAGCAACCCAGATTCGCTGGTCAACAGTGTCGAGACTGGCACCGAAATAATCACCGTATCGAAGACAGCCGCAAGGGTCGTTTGGTGTCTGCGGGTCGTATGAATCCCCTGCTTTGATGACTTTGTCTGACGTAAAGTATCCCTTTGGGTCGTTGAAGTATTGTCCTGCAACCGCTAGGCTAGGATAATCCATGGTTGAAGAGTATCCAAAGACGACATCAAGATTTCCTTTGCTATCCACACGTATGGCAGGGTAGAACGTGTAATAGTTGGGGTATCCAACTTCAAAGTCCTGCTTCAATGTTCCTGGACTTGTAGTCAAGTCGAGCTGAATCAGCTGGAAACAGGAACGGGCAACAGCGGCCAGCACGCAATAATCATCTGCCGCAAGCCAAACGTTGTCAGTATTTCGAAACACGGCATCCAAGGTCCGACAATCACCCGTATCGATTAGAACACTGGTGCCCTCTTGTTGTGCCTTCGGCGGCGTCCTCAAGTTAGAGGGTCCAAGCGAGACATTGTACGACGAGGAGGAACTAGTTGGTGGGATGCCAGTTATCTTGTAAACCGCGACCTGAGTAACATATGGTGAAGTGTTGCAATTGTACGACCCTTGGCCAAAGGCATCGCGCCCATATGTGCTAACCATCCAGGCAATTCCACTCGGATCATAGGCTAGATCAAGCAACGGGTGAACGGATTCGACATTCGGGTAGGGGCCATAACCATTGTAAGATTGCGAAGTGAAATGGTTGTTCTGCAGATCATTCAGATTGTAGACCTCCCAGAATGCGCCAAGATACACCAATTGCAGAGGAGGACCGTTAGAAGTTATGTTGAAGAAGTTGGCACTCAACATTAGCTTGTCGCTACTAATTCCGAGGATCGGCTGGTCTGGCAAGACAACAAGCCTGTGACCAGCACGAGGGTCATTGAAACAAATAGGGAACGCATGCCAGCTACCCACCCTAGGATCGTTGATATTTGACACGGCAACAATCGTGCAGCCATTTGTTGTGGTTCCACACTGACCAGCACCGGCGCACTCTGCAACCGAAGCATACCATCTCGTGCTTGCTGCATCGTAGAAAATCTTCGGATCAAAAATGGAATTGTTACCAGTCTGAAATATCTGGGATAGGAGGAATGCGTTCCCTGCACCACCATTCCTGGGATAAATGGCCCCTATCGCGTTCACGAACTCTACTGCGTAATCCTGATCGAGCCCTTTGCCGATTGCTATTTGGACATCGGGGGGAGCGCATGGGAAGCAATCATCTTGGATTAGCTGAGATACTGGACCATAAAAGGCACTGTGACTGCTTGGGACATACAACGGGGCACTACCTGAAACCTGTTTAGCAGAAAGTGACGTCATGATCACTATCAAAAGAACTGCGACAATTGTCTTGGGCATCCCCAAATTTCGGACCCTGCGCAAAGTACGCCGGACCTCGCTCTTTAATTCTTTCGATCACACTGCAATGGTGCGACAAATAACATTACAGACAGGCTAAACCTGTCAATGTCCTTCATGAAGGGCGACTGACTGAACAAAATTCCGGACATTGTCGCAGAGATTTGACCGAGGACCTAGCTGGGTGAATTAATTTTACGAAACAAGATAAACTCGGTCTCGCCCCGTCTCGAGTCCATGGTCGAATCTCCAATCGAAACAAGAGAGCTGAGCTCGCGGGGAGTCCCGCCACTCGGGTACCCCTTGTAGGCGACAACGAACGATCGCCTAAATATGGTAAGAACAGAGATTACGTCTAGGACTATCAAATAAGAACGACCTCAAGCGGGATAGTGCAATGAACCTTAGGATGATGAAATTTCCGGGGTCTTTGCTATACTATTTGTTGTTCGGGTTCTATCTATCCGCTCTTGCCTTGGTGGGACGTGCAACCTCGAGGGATCGCCTCGTCATTGAAAGGCTCCACTGGACAGATCTCTCCGCATATCTTTCGTGGATTCTTCGACACATCGGACTTCCCCACGCTTCTTTGATCATCCTTGAGGGGAGGCTTCTCGGCACGGTAGGAATGATCGAGCCTAGGATGAGCGATTATCTGAAAGGCAAGCATGGACGGATTTTCGTTGACGTTGGTGCTTACCATGGACACTACTCGCTTCTGTTGCGGAGGAACTTTGAGCAGGTCATCGCGATAGAACCGGTCATGGCGAACGCCGATTTTCTTAGGGGAGCTATAGCCTACAGAAGAGCAGGCAACATCAAAATAATCAGAATGGCAGTAGCGGCCGAGGAAGGGGCACGACAATTCGGCATAATGCCGCAACTAAGTGAAAGCAAGATACTGTCACAGAAGAGCGCTACGGGTAGTCTGACCAGCGTTCATGCAACTACGCTGGACTCACTCCTCGGCCCCTACCAAGAGATTGATCTAGTGAAACTAGACGTAGAAGGGGCGGAGTTCGATGTTCTCGAAGGAGCGACAGATTCCATGAGCAAGATTCGCTCATGGATGATCGAGTTGCATGATCAATCAGGGAAATCGAAGCTTCAGACTCACATGGCGACGAATGGCTACAATCTACTTTGGCTCGACCAAGGGCATCTATTTGCCTTTCGCGCACCTGAACTCTCTTAGGTCGAGCGGTGAAAAAGGGCCGGGATGACGTGAGATACGCAGTCAAGTCCGGACACAATCTCAAGTTGAGTGAGGTTGACTACGCAAATTTGCACAATGCTCATGAGGCTCCAACGGAGAGAGAGCCTTAGAATGTGCAGCAACACCCTAGCGGCAGAGATCTCATGAGGTAAGAGAACTGAATAGGGCAACTTCCATCATTCGAACGCTTCGCTCCACTCCTTTGAAGTGGCTGTTTCTTTCTCTTGTCGCGATTGCTCTCTGTTTCGAAATTGTTGGTGTGGCGGAAGGGTTTTCCAGTTCACTTGGGCATCCTATCTTGGGAACATATGCTAGCATTCCAAGCCAATTCGTTGCAGTAACATCACTGGCATTCCCAATCCTACCTTACCTGTCAATTGTGATGATTGCTGGGGCCTTACTATTCGGAGTGCTTGGGCCGACCCGACCCATCCCCATTGAAAAAGTTCAAGATTCGTCTGTGCACCGCAGGTTCAGCAGAAGTTTTCGTGAACACCTAGTTCTCATCTTGGCAGTCGCTGTTGCTGCAGTCCTCGTTTGGATCCCTAGGTCCATACAAAGTCTTCCGATCGGAGGCGATACTTTGTTCTACATGAGCGTCGTTGATACCATGAACAGAGAAGGACCCGTGTGGGCTGTAGTATACACGGATAAGCCATTCTTTTATCTGGTACTTTATGAGCTGCAACATATCTCGGGATTGTCAACATCTGACTTTTTCAAAGTCCTGCCTGTCATCTTCGGTGTCGGGACGACCGCGAGCGTCTGGTTCTTTGTAGACTCGTTCTATAAGGAAGCAGCGGGTTTCGCTTCTCTACTAACTGCGACCTCAACGTCGTTAATGCGCACGTCAATCGATCTGTATGCGTCCTTCTTTGCCACCATCCTTCTGTTCCTGACCCTCGGAGTCTATCTGAAATATCGTGAAGAAATGCAATTTCGCCGGAGGTCCCTTCTTCAGGTCATGTTTGCTATGACCTTGATGTCGTACTGGTTTGTCTGGGGATTGGTTCTTGTGATGGTCGGCCTTGCTGAAGCCCTGTCCAAGGAACGGGCGAGACGACTCAAGGCGTTCCTAGTTGTGAGTCTACCCTCGATAGTTGTCCTGGGATTGTTCATTGGAGTTGCTCTACTCAGACCCCCCCCCGTGTACTGGGGCCTCGGCTCATCATTCGGACTCTACTTGGGGAACACAGTAACTCCAGTTGGCACCGTGACTTACACAAGTGCTACTCTTGACCTCTCTGACTTGGGCCTCCTTCAATACAACCCTGTGGTGCCGATACTTGCAGTAGTTGGACTATTTTTTTACAGGCCTAGACATTTCCCCAGTAGGATGATCTACATCTGGTCATTCATTATGCTGGCATTCTCACTGATTTCCACGACCGGCCTTCACGCCGCTCTGCTAATACCCCTGCCAGTTTTATCAGGCATCGGATTGAGGAGAATGGTCGAAACGCTTTGACATCTTTCCATCTCAGCGCTGGCAGAATGCTAGTACTGGGAATCGCCATAATGGTCATCATTGTCTCCGCGGAATTTTCCGCTGAGTTTCAAGTGGATTTCGCCGTACCTAGATCTCCGCCCTCTCAGGCAGGGCTGTCAGAGCTTACTTGGATTAGAGAACATCTAGGCTATGACAATCCTCGTGTAATAATAGTCGTTCGAGACCCCTCATCCTACCTGTGGGCACTCGCATACAATGGGGGCCTCATCTACTTCGGAGATCTCTTCTACCTGCTAACGAACCAAACTGACTACAGCCTATTGAACAACAGTGATCCCCAAGTCAAAAGCGATTACATTGGTTCTATCCAGAGACTCTGGATATACGGAGTTCCTAGGAAGATTGATTCTGGAACCTACCTAATCCTCGTGCCGTCCGATCTATACAATCCGGATGTCTTGGAAATGCAAACCCTTGCTGCATACGGGGGCGACGTATTCTCCGTCCGGCAGATGACCACAATCAACCTGCAGCAATTGTTTGCAGCTTGGACCCATGCCCGGTCGACAAATGATATTTTGGGAGCCGCAACCCCGTATCTTGTCGTTAATCCGGTTGCGAATTGCACAGCATACTCAAATTGGGCTTCGGCATCTTCGACAACAACGGTAAGAATTGAGCAGAACTTCACGAACGTCTTCCCCTGCAGCCTAAGTGTGACCACGAAAGCAACGAAGGACTCGGCACAGTATGCTAGTCTAAACGGAATTTGGAACCTGGCGAATGAGACATACATCGGATTCTACTTCAAAGGAAAGGCGAATTCGACTGGAGACTTTTCTCTGACTATTCTCTTGAGCAGTGCGCCAAACTATACCTCGTACTATTACTACAATATGATCGGCCCTGGTATGTGGGATGGCACAGTCCGTGGCTTAGTTCTTCAACTGTCCCGCTTCCAAAGTAGAGACTCACCAGATCTGTCGTCCATTTCCTCCGTCCAATTCGGGATATATTCGGTCGAGGGCGGGAGTTTCGAGTATAGTCTCGAATATTTGGTACTCGCCAGTTGAGTATATAGTGAATCCTCGAAGGATAGCGTAGAGATGACCAATCCCAATGCCGGTCTGCTTTTCTAGGTTATCCGCGAAGCCGTTTCTCTGGTTAGACAATGCTCATACGCTTGTTCCATGAGGTCCGCAGTCCGATCTATTCCATACGCTTGAGCTCTAATCCGAGCATTCTTTCCAATCCTACTTGCTCTCTCTTCATCCTGTAACAGTTCGAGAATGTGGCTCGCGATCGCCTCATGATCTCCAGGCTGCACAAGGAATCCATCATGACCCTGCTCGATTAGGTCTCTAGCTCCGCCTATGTAGGTTGATACCACCGGCTTGCCACAAGCCATTGCCTCAAGATTGCTCATACCGAACACTTCGAAACTGGACGGCGAAACTGCAACGTCTAATGAGCGGTAGATATCAGCCAACTGGCTATATGGCACAGGATCCCGAAAGATGACTCCGGAAATGTTCCTCTTGACGATGATAGAAGAGAGAACCTTCTTCATCCCAAAGTCAGGTCCGACGAGTACTAGCTTGCTCAGCGGTTCCTTCTGATGGACCACTTCAAACGCGTCAAGCAGTGTCAGAAGTCCCTTTATGGGGTCAAGCCTACCCACGTACCCGATCAGTTTCGATCCCTCGTCTTCTTCAAGAGGATGCTCTGGTCTGCCCGGCGAGAATGTGTCTAGGTCGACACCATTCGGCACTATTCTTATTCTGTCCGGTGGAACTCCAAAAGCCTCGTAGTGACGAGCCTCGAGAGAGCTGACTGCGATTGCCAGAACGGCACACTTGAGGGGGCCTGAAAGCATAATGTCATGCAGTCTGTAGAGGAGTTGCCTTGACAGGGGAAATGAGGGCAGATATCGATAGGCAAAGACCGACCCGTGCGCCGAGATGATAGTCGGAATCCCTCTTCTTCGCGCCCATAAGTGTACTGCGTCGCAGGGAAAGTTTCTGTAGCTGTTGAGATGGACTAGGTCATGGCCGCGAAGGGTAGGAAGAAACCGAACTAGACTCGGAGAGAAGAAGACTCCTTCAACGAAACCCTGCCGATAGTTAATGGTTAATCCACCATCGTGGATCATCGTCGCCGGAGTTTCAGCCTTACCGATTACGGTTGTCAGGACGGTAATGATATGCCCTCTGCGAGACAGTTCTTTGAGAACATCGTAAGTTGCGGTCACGGGGCCCCCGTAACGGAAGTAGGGAAAGAAATAGGGAATAACGAAGAGAATTTTCAACTCTAGGCCTGATGACTAATGGCTTCGACTAACACGTTCTCGAACCTTTTGCTCCGCGTGTTTTCGCCTAGAGTCATTGTCAATCAGCATAGTTCTAACAGAAGCAACAAAGTTCTCGGGAGCGACCAGTACCGCCCCCGAATCCGGTCCCAAGATTGACCTGGTCCCGGGAAGATCTGTCGATACAACTGCCTTTCCGGCAGCCATGTACTCGGCTATCTTCGAAGGAAACGCGAAGACGCTGCGGACTTCGGGAAGGTAGGGATTTACACAAACGTCGGCAGCGGCTATGATTTCGGGCATTTGTCGAAACGGTCGTCTTCCCAATAGGTGAACTTGATTCTCGACTCCTAGCTCACCCCGCATACGGGTTAGCTTGCCCAGAAGAGGACCGTCGCCACATACCACGAGCCTCAGGCTCGGAACCTCTTTCAGTAGTTGGTGAAACGAACCTAGGACTAGGTCCACTCCTGCGAACTCGTACAGCCAACCGGAAAACAGCACAATTCTGTCTTCGTCACCGATACCCAATTCATGTCTGAACCGCCCGCCCTGGACCGCTGGGCTGAATCTTAGCGTGTCTACGGCTGGTGGGAGTAGAAGGATGTCTTGATCATTGACGCCTATCTTCTTCATGTAATTGCCAAGAGCAGCTGAGATCACCACAACTTTCTTCGCTCTGGGATACACGAACCGTTCTAGTGTCCACGTGGGAGCACGGAATAACTCGTGACCGGTCATCCTGTGTAGGACATCGAAAGAGTGGAACACTATTGGTTTCGACCGGAGCATGGAGGAGATTACTGTCTGCACACCATTAGTGGGCACAGAATAGAGGACGACAACATCGCACCATTCCAGCTGTTCAAAAATGGTCTTGAACTGGCTTGCAAATGAGCTAAGCCGAGCCACCCCTGGAAGCTTCACCATCCCCGGTCTTATCAGACGAACTGAGCCCTTTGAATCCGTTCTTTCGATTCCCGGATATTCTCTGGTTTTCAGCGATTTACGTAGGTCCTGCGACTTCCATCGAGGCTCGAAGTCTATGACTCGAATTTCGTGACCATTTCTCGCAAGAAACTCCATGATGTGATGGGTCTGGAGGGGCAGATTGTCAATCCAATCCGTCTCCTGAACAACAAGGATTCTCAGTCGGGCCCACCAGAACCCTGTAGGAATTCGATGCCGAGCGGGTCCCATACTCTAGGAGAGTCGTGTATCGTTTGGTTAGACACTCCGCGATGCATCGATTTCTAATGACTCTGTCTTCTCGGGGTTATATGGAATAGGTCAGAACTTCGCGTCTTTCTGAATTTGCTTCCAGTTTTCCTTGATCCATTTGATTGTGAGGCCTACTCCTCTCTCCATGTCGGCAGAGGGATGATAGTTAAGCAGTTTTTCTGCTTTGTCTACTGATGCTCGGCGTCTGGTTGATTTGTCCCAGTCTCGTTTTTCTTGGAACACTACTCCTTCCGTGTTCTCCGTGAGTCTGTTGACTAGACGGGCCAGGTCCAAGATCTTGGTTTCTCGGCCAGATGCTAGGTTGAAGGATTCGCCTACGACCGAATCGAGATATCCAGATCTGAGGAGTCCAGTGACGATGTCACCAACGAAGGTGAAATCTCTCGTTTCTTCGCCTGTGCCGGTTATGGGTAAGGGTTTTTTCGAGAGTGCCCAGTAAATGAAGTTGGGAATTACGTTTCTGTATTTTCCGGGTACTTCGCCGGGGCCGTATACGTTGAAGAATCGTGGGATGGCTACTTGCAATCCGTAAAAGTTGTAGAAGAAGTTAGAATAGAGTTCTCCCAATAGCTTCGTGATTTGGTAAGGAGTGTCCAGGTTCAACGATACGTAGTCCTCTCTTAGAGGTAGGGGAGCGTGGCTGCCGTACACCGAGCAGCCTGATGATGCAAAAACGAACCTGCGGATGTGGCCCGCCTGTGCAAGCTTGAGCATTTTGAGAGTTCCAAGTCCGTTAACCATCAGGTCCTTGTCGGGGTGGTCGATACTGTTCTGGTTAGCGAAATGAGCGGCCAGATGGAATACTAGTTCCGGCCTGTATTCGAATGCGCTGGCCAGCTTCTCGTCCTGGAGCAGGCTGCCCTCGATGAACTTGACCCTATTACCTTGGGGTAGGTTCCATTTGCAGGCGGAGGAGAGGTCGTCCAGAACGACGATCTTGTCTGTCTTGAGCTCGAGAAGTCGTCGAACTAGATTACTACCGATGAAGCCAGCTCCGCCGGTAACGAGGACGGTCTTCTTTTCATAGGCCTCGGCAAGTTTTTCGGGAGCTGATTCGGCTACTGGATCTGTTGCTAATTCGGGACTCATACGACCATCTTCTTCACTATTCGGTTTCCGGAGCCACCGCGATGAGTCTCCTCGACGGCTCGCTTGTGGTAGCGTATGCTTTCTTTGACCATTCGATTGTTTTCCTCAGCCCTTCTTCAAGCGACGTCTTGGGGTTATGACCTAAATGTGAAACGGCCTTGGAGCAGTCGATCTTCTTCACTTTTGTAGTGTGTGGTTCCCAAGTTTCGTACTTGACGAGGGAATCATCTTTTCCCAGGTGGGAGAGGATCAGGTCTGACACGTACTTGATATCGTGTTCTTCTCGTCCAGCTATATTGTAAACCTCTCCCGGCCTAAACCTTTCGGCAATATTTGCTATAGTGACACACGTGTCCTCCACATAGTCGAAAATTCTCCGATGGCTAGCGTATACCGTGTAGGGAAGATCGTTCAGGGCGTGATGGATGAAGATCGGTATGACTCCCCGATATGGTGAGTAGTATTCATGCGGCCCGTAGGCGTTCACAGGGCGGATTCTAACAGTTTCAGTGCCAAACATCGCTGCCGAGTTGAGGGCTTGCATTTCATTGACCCATTTCGTCATGGCATAGTCGTTCATCTGCTTGATAGGTACCGTGTCCATCACATCTTCCTTCATCTCGCCTGCGTAGTCGCCGTATACTTCGGCGCTGCTGAAAAGTACAGATCGGAACCTGTTCCCTTCCTGCAGCCTCAAAAGGTTCTTGGTTCCGACCACGTTAGTCTGCCAGAGGTTTTCGTAGTAGTCCTCTCCGTTCCAGCGGCCGTATTCGGCGGCTAGATGATAGACCATGTCGAACTTGTTTTTCTGGAAGATTTTCTCGAGCTGTCTGAACTTTGAGACATCGCATCGAACATAGTTCTCATTGGCCGATTGGTGAATGTCGCAGACCCAGACTTCGTGTCCTCTGCTCCTGAGTTCTGGAACTAGGTTGGAGCCTATGAACCCCTCTCCACCCGTTACCAGAATCTTCATTGGAGACTGACCCAGCCATTCTGGAGTATCGCGTCGATTATCCTAATACCCGCCTTTCCGTCTCCGAAGGGGTTCTCCCAATGTCGTGGAGCACTGGTCATTACCTCCGTCGCGTTAACGATGTCTCCCGGATCGTTACCGGACAAGTAGTTTGCTCCGACTTTGACCGTCTCGGGTCTCTCGGTGCTAGTTCTCAACGTTACACATGGTACCCCTAGAATGCATGCCTCTTCTTGTACGCCACCCGAGTCGGTTAGAATAAGATCTGCGTCTCTTTCCAGGCGAAGGAAGTCAAGGTATCCATTTGGTTCGGTCAAGTGAACCGAGTCGGGCACCGGGATGTCGTACTGTTTGATTCTCTTGACGGTTCTGGGATGAGCCGGGAAGATCACGTCCTTGGCAAGTTTTGAGCAAGCCAGTGATACTCCCTTCAGTATCCTCCGTAGCCGTTCTTCGCTGTCGACATTCTCCTCTCTATGGAGGGTCATTAGGAAGAAGCCATCATCCTCCACGGTGCCCTGTATCATCCTCTCCTTCGACCTCGACTCCAAAGTGTGAAGGCCCATGTTCACTGCGTCCACGATTGTGTTTCCGGTAGTGAATGTCCTCGCCTCAGGAATCCCCTCCCGGAGCAAGTTGTCTGCCGACACTTTTGTCGGTGCGAAGAGGATGTCTGAAATGTGATCGATCAGAACGCGATTCTTCTCCTCCGGCATTTCCCTGTCGAAGCTGCGCAACCCTGCCTCGATGTGACCGACCGGGATGTGTAACTTTGAAGCCGCTAGGGCTCCTGCAAGAGCAGAATTCGTGTCGCCCTGAACCAGTACTAGTCGAGGGCTTTGTCTTTTGAAGAATCCTTCGAGTCCGACCAGCGCCTTCGCGGTTTCTTCTGCGTGAGAACCTGAGCCGATCTTCAGGTTGAATTCAGGACTCGGAAGAGAAAGATCTTCAAAGATCAGCGAGTCCATTTCATACGAATAGTGTTGTCCTGTATGAACTACCCAGTTGGCTACACGATTATCAACGCAGGCTCTAACTACGGGGGCGACCTTGATTATTTCCGGTCGCGTCCCCACGACGGTGAATATGCCCTCACGCCGACTATTATCGCTCAATCTATTCCTGTGCCACCCAGTCTCTCTCTATCGTTCTTCAGTCTCTTGAACAGGTTCGAAACCGCGAACAGTATTATTGCTACAAGTAGCGCGAACACTCCGAGGAGAGCGGCTCCGACAGCGAGGAGCGCGTAGGCAAAGATGAACTCTCGAGTGTTAACGTAGATACTCATCAAAAGAGCTCCGTAGACCAGTCCAATCGTAAGCGCCGCGAGGCCAGGTAGCCCAAGCAAGAGCAGAGGCCTCTCCTCAGCCGCATACTTTACCAGGGATAGGACCACATCGCCCAGGTGTCTGATCGGATGGTGAGTCGAAGTATCCTTCCCATAGGTCACGGAGACCATCGACTCTGATACCCTGAGGTTGCTCTTCCTTGCATCGAGGAGTATCTGAGAGTCGGCGCCCATCCCATTCTCTTTCACTTCAATATCTTCGATTGCCTTTCGCGAGTAAGCTCGAAATCCGCTCTGTGTGTCCATAAGCTTCTCGCCGTTTCCAATATTCGTAAGATAGTTCAGCATCTTATTGCCGATTATTCGGTGCCTTGGAATCTCGTTCTTTCCATGGAATCGAGCGCCTATCGAAATGTCAGCCGTCCCTTCCATGACCGGCCGCATGACCACTGGAATCTCAGCGGGGTCATGCTGGCCGTCGCCGTCAAGGGTCACTACGACTTTCGCACCAACATCCAGGGAGGTTCGAAAGAGAGTTCGCAGGGTCGCACCTTTGCCCATGTTATTCGGATGCCGGACCACGACGGCCCCCAGAGACTCTGCAATCTGGGCAGTCATATCCCTCGATCCATCATCGCAGACAATGACCTTGTCCACGTATTTTTGTGCACTAAGAACGACTCGGGCGATGGTCTTTTCCTCGTTGAAGGCTGGAATGCATGCTACGATCATTTCATGTGCGCCTTACCCGAGATAGAAATGGCGGTCGACACTCCGGGTTTTTGAACTTTATATCGAGAAGCAAAATGTGCTGCGGTCACATACGGGATATATCATCCTGAGACCGCGGAATCGCATTCTCGAGTCGAAATGCCTAACCTTCTTTATCTTGCGGGGAATTTCTTCGGATGACCAACCTGAGGGTGAGGGGGAGATTTTCGCGAAAGAGGCGGCTAGAATCGCCAATGTTGAGATTTACTGACTTGTCAATATCGGAATACTAAGAGTGTTTCCTCTCTCCGAGAAAGCCCTCAATGGGATCTCACCCCAAAAGTGGTACGAAAACAGGCTCATGATTTTCCGCTAGAGCTAGTAAGCAGGGTTTTCTCTTTTGAAACATACGGCTAGGGATTTCTCTGGAGGGCCGAATCCGGCTTGAATCTTTGCAGACTCAGATAGCCTCCCAGGCCGAGAATTCGCTTGCCTTACGATGGGCGGTCTCAGGTTCGAGATCAGAAATATCTGCGCGTGCATTGATATAACCGAAGAGTCCTGAGAGCAGATCTGCCGAACAGTTTGGAGAGCCGTAGTTAGTGAAGCTCAGCGTTGTAATCATGTTGTACAATGAGGAGGAAGTCATCGACGAGTTTTCTGAAAGACTGCTAAAATCGCTACGCGAGCTTCCCATCAATTACGAGGTCAACTTCATCGTCGAGGGCACCGACGGGACCCTGGAGAAGGTCAACAGTCTGGCCAAAACAGACCCGAGAATCAGAGTCGACTACCACGAGAACAGGTTGGGACTTGGAAGGGCTACAAAAAAGGGGCTGGGAAAAGTTGATCCGAAGTCAAACCTCGTATTGACGATGGATTCGGACCTGAACCATGATCCCGAAGAGATCGTCAATCTACTGGTAGCGTCGAAGGAGGCGGACGTAGTTGTGGGCTGTAGGTCGAGAAGCCGCGGACTCGTCAAGGAACTTCCATGGTTTAAGAGAATCATCAGTGCCTCGACGAACTGGATACTGAGGAACGCCTTCAGGATGAGCTCGAGCGACATCACGTCGGGTTTCAGGATCTACTCCACAAAAGCAATAGAGAGCATCAGAGACGATCTCGTCTCAAAGAATTTTGAGGTGACTGCGGAGTTGCTCATCAGGGCGAAGAAAAAAGGATTCTCCATAACTGAGGTTCCTATCACATTCACCCGCCGACCGAGGGGAACGAGCAAGCTAAGCTTCGTCAGAAGCGGCATAGGATATGTCATACTCTTGTTCCGTTTAGGAATCTAGAATCAGTAGTCCAGACTAGGCTGGCCGTATGACTTTCTGAGCGGGAAAAGGATCGTGTACTAAGTTAGCGTTCTTCTCTTTTCAGAACAGGTATAGACGAGGACGCGCCGGTTGTCTCTGCCGGGGTTGACTTTCTTATCATCTCGATCAAGTGCTGCTCGACGTGAGGCTGCAAGAGAGTCGTTGCTCCTTGCGCTTCGGGAGGCGCGTGCTCCGTCAGGATCAGATGTTCCAGCTCCCTATGTGTCCGTCTGAGCCTCATGTAGAGGCCCATCGCCACGGCGCTGAAGATTCCCACACTGCACAAAGCGACAATCGTGAATCCACTCCCCTGGAGGGACGATTTGACGTAGGTCTGGAAGTAGAAATCGTTCTGGTAATTCTCAATCATCCAGAATGCAAGATACGCAATGACTAGCGACTGGACTATGACCAGGATCTTGACCGGACTGGGAATGTATCTTCTTACAGTCTCGATATGTTCGCTCGTAAACTACCACCGGATCTAGAAGCCCTCGACTTCGAATCCAGCTCATCTAGATGCCCGGTTCGATATGGGCGAATTGTGCCCTTGGGAATGGATTAATAGTATCCGTGTTCGAACTTGTAGGTGTCCGTGGAGGTCGCGTCTATCTTGACTCGACTTCCTCATTCTCGTTATCTTGGGCAATTCCCCGCTTCGGGCCGTGTGATCCTGCGGTCGGCGCTCTCGCCTTTGACCCAATCAAAAATGCTCCGGTCGCGGCCTGCTCCGTCCTAGAAGATGAAACCTGGGACTTCTTGATTGTCCTCTTCGCTGAAGCCCGCTTTCTAGGGAGGACTTCCTCCCTCGGTTCCTCTTTCATCCTCACGTTCCTCATCGTGAAGTAGAGCAGCGTAGCGATCATGGCTGAGGCTATGCCGAAGCCGACACTAACTATCGGAAGAAGAATAGGTGACAGGCCGTTGACATAGCTCTGAAAATAGGTGTTGTTCACGTACTCAGAGTAGACCCAGCTGGCGAGGGTGACTATCGCCGCGAGTTCGGCAAGGATTATGATCCAACCTCGACGAGGAATACTCCACCACTGCAATAGCTGAATAACCCAGACCCCCAGTACTGGATCAATTCTTGGAATGTCAGGGATTAAGGCGACACGTAACCCCGCTAGTCCGCGGGAGGTTGAGCAGAGGAAGCAGCGCGACCAGTCTTCTCCTGCGCTCGTCTGTTTCTGAGAAACCATCTGAGTCCCTGTAGCACTCCGAGGGCAAGGATTCCGCTGAGGAGAATATGCCCAAGCGTAATCACAGTCAGTGCTCTCCTCGAGAATGCGAACTCTGCCAGAGGAATACTCCTGTCACCGGCAAAGAGGAGGGTGAGCGTGACAAGGGCGAACAGGGGGATTGTCAGCATCAGACTTTCCCGTGAAGGTTTGAGAGTCAGCTTGTAATCACCATTCCAGTAGGCGTATGCTAGGACAAGGGCGAAGGCCCCGATCTCGAGGACTGTGTCAGCTAGACTGGGAATCCCGAGGTTCAGCCCCACATCAAGATTGGGATAGAGTGGATAGAGGAGGGGTATTGTTCCAACGAGGAAATCGCCGAGCAAGTGCGAGAGGATTCCGATGGAGAAGGCGAAGCCTAGCCTTCCAAAGAAGTAGGTCAGAACGATTACAACCGGGACGACTACTATCAGCGAGTGGGTGTAGGTGTGGTGCACAATGTAGGGCTGGAAATAGATGTCAAAGTCGGGGAGTATTCCTGAGAGGAGAGCGAGGTACGCGGGCAAGTTAACATTGAGCTCGCGCCCGGTTGCTTTCGAGAAGAGGTAGCTCCAGCAGCTGTGGCCGAGAAGAAACATTTTGCCTGGGAAGTCCTCGCGTCTGGTTATGTGGGTCGCTGCTGGGGGCTCTTACAAATGATTGATGCTGAAGATAGAGAGATGTGGAGGATATCGATCCGATCAGCGGTTGGTCTCGGAGCCTCCTAATGCTCTGTTAGAGTTATCGAGACGCTATTAGCCAGGGTCCCGCTGACCCCAAGAACCACGATTGTATAGCTTGCCAACGAAGTCGCTCCTGTAGTGTTCACGGTCAGGACTGCGTTTCCCGTTCCGCCTGACAACAGCGTGGCCCGGTTGGGATTGAGAGTCAGAGTCGGACTAGAACCATTGCTCGGTGAGATGGACGTGGTCAGATTGACCTGTTCGGCAAAGCCTCCGACACTTGTCAGTGTGAGGGTGGCGCTGGTCGCTGAGCCCCGGGTTACGTTCATCGAGGAGGGGGAAGATGTGATTGAGAAGTCTGGTGAGGGGGGCGGGACCACTCTCAGAATACTGGTCACATTGTGGCTGAGCTTTCCGCTTGCCCCGTCGATAATAATCGTGAAGGTGCTCAGCGGGGCTGATGCTGGGACGGACACTGTGAGTGTTGATGCTCCTGATCCGGTTAGTAGAGACACGGAGCCGGGGTTCAGGGCGATCGTGACGTTCGTGATGCCTGAGGTTAGCGAATAGTTCAGGTTGACGCTTCCCGCAAAACTGTTCAGGCTGGCGAGTGAGACTGTGATTTGGGCGAGGCTTCCCTGCGGCGCCGTCATTGAGACTGGATTGGTCCCGATCGTGAAGTCGGGGTTTGTTGGGCCTCCTATACCGGCGACCTCGCTGAACATTGTCGAGGCGTAGAATCCGACTCCTGCTCCGAGCAGCAGCATCATGACTACGGACCATGCTGGCAGGGATCTCCTCAGCCTAGGAGTGAGCTGTGGATGTCCGAGGCCTGGATGATCGAGTGTCCGAAAGGGTCTGGCGAACGCCGCTAGTATGGGCCAAAGCGGGAACGGTTTTCCGGAGCGTCTTCAAGATCCGGACTAGTCGTATCCTGAAGATTCTTGGGATTATCCTTGAAGAGTCGATGGACAAGGCGTCAACTTCTTGGATTGGCCGGTGGGTCTTTGGGCGTTCTGTACCGCAGGGGCCTCTAGCAGAGGAAATAGGATCGAACTCGGAGATTCCCAGATGAGGGTTGAAGGATTGAGCGTTAGCTTATAGGAACAACCGAATTGTCCGACGATTACGATTCCGGAAAATCAGAAGGACTCAAAAAGAAATTCATCATTAGGAATTTGGAAAAATGGCGTTTGCCGATCTAGTCTTCAGCACTATTGTCAACCTTCTCAACCAGACAGGCTACCTAGGAGTATTCCTGCTGATGGTCGCAGAGAGCGCCACACTTCCCATTCCGAGCGAAGTAGTCCTCCCCCTAGGGGGATATCTCGTCTCCCAGGGCAGATTGGAATTCTGGTCGACGGTGGCCGTGGCGACAGTTGGAAGCCTGTTCGGGACAATGGTTGACTATGGCATTGGCTTCTATCTCGGAAGACCCGCGGTCCTACGGTATGGTCGTATTGTGCGATTTAGCGAGAAGCGGCTGGAGACGACCGAGAAATGGTTCGGGTCGCATGGGAAGAGCGTTGTTCTGCTCGCGCGGTTCGTTCCCCTGCTTCGGACGCTGATCGCGTTTCCAGCGGGACTTGTAAAGATGGACGTGAAGCGCTTCCTGGTCTACTCGGTGGTCGGCATACTAGTCTGGGATATCGCGCTGGTCTATCTCGGATACCTGGCGGGGGAGAACAGCACGGCGATCGCTAGCACTCTACAATCATACTTCCTACCACTGGGAGTCGCGGCGGTGGTTGTTGCTGGGATTCTTGTCTATCGGGAACTTCGAGGCGAGAAAGTTTGACCGGAAAGGAGCTAATTGGTTCAGCATTGTTGGGTTGTAAAGTGTGAAGCAGTTTTTTTTGTTTGGACATACCCTAGGGGGGGCGAGAAAAG
>WNFJ01306844.1_pt1 | contig 22106 bp, 20 predicted proteins | sample 5400461 | NCBI WGS metagenome assembly WNFJ01 (sample SAMN13153349, study PRJNA577476) | soil metagenome | isolation source: 115 cm saprolite on Douglas fir-dominated hillslope | place: USA:California | collected 2013-09-17
TCAAGGCGATGGCAGCGGCTCGTTCTTTCAGGGTAGCGGCACGTCCTTTCCGTCCGAACACTCCGCTGCGGCATGGTCCGTGGCTGGAGTCATCGCGCACGAGTATCCAGGTACGCTCACCAAAATCATGGCTTACGGTCTTGCGTCTTTGGTGGACATTTCGCGCGTTCGCGCCCATCAACACTTTCCCTCCGATGTCCTGGTTGGCAGCGTGATCGGCAACCTCGTGGCGCAAAACATCTATAGCCGCCGTCACGATCCCGAGCTCGGCGGCGGGGAATGGAGATCGATCAGCCAACTCCTTCGTGGAGATGGCAACTCCTCTCCTGCAAATCAGGGCTCGCCGTATGTCCCCTTGGATAGCTGGATTTATCCAGCTCTCGATCGCTTGATTGGAATGGGCATGATTGACAGCGGGTTTTCTGGAGTCCGGCCATGGACGAGGAGCGAATGCACGCGATTACTCACTGAAGCTTCTGACAGAGTCGACGGAGGACCTGCAGAGGCACAGAAGACTTATCGACTTCTTGAGACGGAATTTAAGGAAGAGCTAGAGGGCGCAAGCACGAGCTCGCCATTTAGAGGACGGCTCGAATCCGTTTACACTCGATCCACTGAAATCGCGGGTGAGCCTCTCTCACTCACGGACGGTTACACGTTTGGCCAGACTCTCGTTAATGACTTCGGGCGTCCATATCAGAGAGGATTCAATTCTGTCACGGGGTTTTCTGCTTGGACCACTTCAGGTCGTTGGGTCGGGTATGTTCGGGGCGAGTACCAGCGGAGTCCTTCCGCGCCTGCACTCCCGGAGTCGGCCCGACTTACCATAGCCATGGTCGACCCTTTCCCAGGACCACCCCCGGCCACGCCCATATCTTCCGTCAATCAGTTTCAACTTCTTGACGCCTACGTCGGGTTGAATCTGGACAATTGGCAGGTCACTTTTGGCCAGCAGAGCCTGTCATGGGGAGCGGGCAATGGTGGATCTCTGACCATCAGCAATAATGCGCCGCCCATCAAGATGTTTCGCATCAACCGCATCACACCGTTGGCGTTGCCCCATTTTCTCCACTGGCTGGGGCCGATGCGGACGGAATTCTTCTTCGGCCAACTGACGGGCCATGAGTTTATATTGAACTCTTCCGGCGTCGTCGGGCAGTACGGTAAGTTCCTCGACCCGCAGCCTTTTATTCACGGGCAGCTGATCAGTTTTAAGCCCACGCCTAATTTTGAGTTCGCCTTCTTCCGCACTACGATTTACGGGGGGGCCGGTTATCCCCTCACATTCCACACGCTCGCCCGCAGCTTATTCACGACTGGGAACGAGAACGCCGGCGGCCCCTCGAAGCCGGGGAATCGAACGTCAGGGCTGAATTTCAGCTATCGTCTACCTGGCCTGCGCAATTGGCTGACCTTGTATGGCGACGGATACACCGACGACGAGTTTTCGCCCATCGCGTATGTCGACGTCTCTGCGTGGCACGCCGGACTCTATCTCTCCCGCTTTCCAGGCGTTTCGCGACTAGACCTGCGCGTCGAAGGTGTTTACACCGACATACCCGGAGGAACAAGCGCTAACACCAAAGATCCAGGTTCTTTCTATCAAAACGGGACTTGGCGTAGCGGTTATACAAACAATGGAGACTTGATCGGTAGTTGGGTCGGTCGCGGTGGACAAGGCGCGCAAGCTTGGTCGAACTACTGGTTCAGCCCGCGCAATCGTTTGCAGTTCTATTTTCGCCATCAAAAGGTTAGTCAGGAGTTCATTCCGGGAGGTGGCTCGCTCACGGACGTGGGTGTCCGGACCGATTATTCTTTGCGTTCGAACCTCAGCGTTTCTGTTTCCGTGCAACATGAGCGCTGGCTATTTCCAGTGATTCACGCGAATGAGGTCCGAAATGTGACCACGTCGGTCGGGATCGTCTTTGAGCCACGAAACATCTTTCGACCTTCCAAAACCGATACTGCGTCTGCACCGGCAGTTCAAGGAGGGCGCCCGTGAATTTCGGAGGCAGCGCTCCCGCTCGGCAGCCTGTGCCCGAGTTACCGGAACACGATCTTCCCGTTGAGCCTGGGCCGGAAGAAGCTGTCCAGGGAGGCGAGAGTTCGGTCGCATATCTGCAGCTTCTTTGGCAACGTCGAAGCCTGCTGGCTCGCGCCGCCCTCTATGGGTTTCTGGGCAGTGTTCTTCTCGCATTTTTGATCCCGGCTCGTTACGAATCAACTGCGCGCCTCATGCCTCCCGATAACAGTCAGACAGGCGGACTAGCCATGGCAGCGGCGGCGATCTCCGGGGGCGCCGGAGGCCTCGGAAGCATCGCCACCGACGTGCTCGGCCTTAAGAGTACAAGTGATATCTTTGTCGGCATTCTGTCGAGTCGTACTGTTCAGGACAAGCTGATCCAGCAATTCGACCTTAAGAAGCTCTACGGTGACCGCCGCATGGAAGACGCGCGCAAGGATCTAGCCGAGCGCACGGGCATCTCCGTGGACCGCAAGAGCCAGATCATCGCGCTTAGCGTGACAGACCACAACCCGAAGCGGGCGGCCGCCATGGGTGAGGCGTACATCGCAGAACTCAACCGTCTCGTTGCTGAGTTGAGCACTTCTTCTGCAAGGCGCGAGCGCATCTTTCTGGAGGAGCGGCTGAAAACCGTGAGTCAGGATTTGGAAGCGGCAGAGAAGGAGTTCAGTCAGTTCTCCAGCAAGAACACTGCGATTGACATCAAGGAACAGGGCAAAGCCATGGTGGAAGCGGCCGCCACACTGCAGGGACAATACATCGCGGCTCAATCAGAACTCGAAGGGCTGAAGCAGATCTACACCGACAACAACGTGCGTGTCCGCTCCGTGAGAGCGCGCATTGCGGAGCTGAAACGCCAGCTCGAAAAGCTCGGCGGAAAAGGCGAACAAGCTTCGGAGGCATCTGGTCAGCAAGCGGACTTCCTCTATCCCTCAATACGCAAGCTGCCGCTGCTTGGCGTCACCTATGCGGACCTTTATCGGCGGACAAGGGTACAAGAAGCGGTTTTCGAGGCGCTGACCAAAGAATATGAGATGGCAAAGGTGCAGGAAGTGAAAGAGATTCCGACCGTGAAGGTGCTGGACCCTCCGAATATTCCGGAGAAGAAGTCGTTTCCACCGCGCACGCTGATCGTTTTCATGGGAATGACGCTAGCCTTTGCGGCGGCCACGACCGCGGTGTTCGCCAAAACAACCTGGGATCAGACGGATTCAAACGATCCGCGCAAGCTATTTGCCCAAGAAGTGTTCAACACAGTGAAGGCAACGATCCCACATTTTTCGCAAAACGGGGCCGGAAAAGATACTGGTGCCGAGAAGTCTCGGAGTTGGTTCTCGCGCCATGGCCAGGATACGGCACAGAAATAAGAGTTTTTGTCTGCAGCTTGTTTAATCTAAAAGGGTTAGGTCACATGCGCCCCTGTGAGTGACGGGGCGAAGCTGTATCAGAGGATAGATGATGCGATTGGCAAACAGCATGAGTATCTCCGAGAGCGCGATGAATCCTGCTGAGTTTACGGGGATGCGCTCAAATTTCTTTGAACCGCTCTGGTACGCCGTATACACCAACGCAAATCACGAAAAACGGGTCACACAACAACTGGAGCAGCGATCCATCGAGCACCTTCTGCCACTCTATGAGTCGGTGCGGCGCTGGAAAGACCGCCGTGTACGGCTTCAGATGCCCCTGTTCCCAGGTTATGTCTTCGTGCGGCTGGCGTTGCGCAACCGCGTACAACTTTTGCAAGTCCCCGGCGTCGTTCAATTGGTCAGTTTCAACGGTCGCCCCGCTCCGCTCCCAGAGGAAGACATCCAAGCCATACAGGACTGCATGGGGCGCGACCGCCGGGCCGAGCCACATCCATACTTGCAGGCTGGGCGTCGGATGAGAGTTATGAGGGGGCCCTTGCTGGGGCTGGAGGGTATAATCCTTCGCAGAAAGAACAAGACGCACTTCGTCCTTTCGTTCGAACTAATCATGCGGTCGGTGGCAGTGGAGATTGACGAGACTGACCTTGCGCCAGCCGGCTGAAGCCGCTGTCGGGCCATGCTGAAGATTCTGCGTCGGGGATCCCTTCCTAAAATATTGAGCAAGGGCCAAAGCTGTGATTGCTCTAGAGACCATCATGCTGAACGTCCCTGAACTGAACACTGAAGATGCATTGCGCGTCCCCCGAACTGTCGCGAACGGAATCGGGCGGGAGAACGGCTGGCTAAGGTCCGTCGTCTCTAGGCTGCCCGCGCGTTCTAGACTGATGCCGGTCGGCTACAGCTTTGCGGATCAGGCGCTGGCAGTCGGAGCTAATTTCCTGGCCAACGTGATGCTGGCCCGTACACAGACCAAGGAAGAGTACGGAATGTTTGCGCTATCGTACTCGGTTTTCACTTTCCTTGCCGCCCTGCACAATTCGGCCATTCTTGAGCCGTACACTGTTTATGGCTCCGGGAGATACCGCAACCGTTTTTCCGAGTACCTGCGGCTGATGGTGCGAGTGAACGCGTTCGTTGGTTTACTTCTCATGTTACTGGTGCTCCTAATCTGTCTGGCGCTCTATTGGGCTTCTCCACAGTACGTCTCTCGCGCTCTGCTGGGCCTCGGTTTCACCGTAGGCATTCTTCTGTCCGGAACGTTTCTCAGGCGGGTGTTCTACCTCCAGCGCCGACCGGCGTTTGCCGCGCAAGCCTCTCTCATCTGCTTTCTGACAGTCGCCTGCGCGCTCTGGCTGTCGGCAAAAGCTCAACTGCTTAACGGTTTCTCGGTTTTTGTCATTCTCGCACTGGGGTGGATGGCAGCGGGCTTTGGCGTGCGAAGGAAAGTCGCGCTTGAGAGCCCGGGTCCGTCTTTCTTGGATTCGCAACCCAGCTATTGGAGTGAACACTGGAAGTTTTCAAAATGGGTTCTCTCGACTGCGTTTGTGTTTCAGTTCACCACCCAGGGGTATTACTGGATCGTTGCCGGGTTTCTCTCCGTCAAGCAGGTCGCCGAGCTCAGGGTTATGCAAATGCTCGTCGCGCCGATGGACCAAGTCTTCATTGCTCTATCCTTCTTGATCGTCCCCGCGCTGGCCGTCCGTTACGCGAGCAACAGGACGGAAGATTTCCTGTCCATCTGGAAGGGCTACGGAATCACCGTGTTTGTCTCAACGGCGTTGTTTGCTCTTGCGGTGCGCCTCGCGGGAAAGCCCGCTATGCATTGGTTGTACGCGGGAAAGTTTGATGGTCTGGCGCCTATCCTGTACATTCTGGCTTTCTTGCCCCTAGTAATGGGGATCGGAAACTCCATGAACGATGCGCTGAAAGCTGCCGAGAAGCCAGGACTCGTCTTCTTTGCTTATCTGTGCAGCGGGGCTGCGACCTTCCTTGGGGGAATCCCGCTGGTGATTCACTTCGGATTGCCCGGAGCAGTTTATGGCATGCTCCTTTCAGGAGCCACTTATACGGCAGCGCTCGCTGTGGGATTCTTCTTCGCTGTTTACGCCAAGCGGACGTCCATCGCGCGCACAGCACACAGAGATTGATTCTCTTTTGTCGTGGACGGCAGGCCAGCGCATGATCACAAACTCGTTTGAAACTATGGAAGAGTGAAGGGTGATGAAATTGCTTGTGACCGGTGGGGCTGGGTTCATTGGTTCTGCTCTGGTCCGACAACTGATCGCGGAAGAGGATGGAACGGATGTCATCAACGTTGACAGCCTTACTTACGCTGGCAACCTGGAATCCCTTGAATCCGTGTCACAGTCTTCCCATTATCACTTCGAGCGGGCAGACATTTGCGACCCCAACACCATTGGACGACTCTTTGACAAATATGAGCCCACTGCAGTTATCCACCTTGCGTCAGAAACGCATGTCGATCGATCTATTGATGGGCCTGCGGCATTTGTTCAAACCAATATCATCGGCACGTATACTCTGCTGGAGATTGCTCGCAAGTACTGGACAAGTTCAAGCGGTGCGGTAAGAGAACATTTTAGATTCTTGCACGTCTCGACCGATGAAGTCTTCGGTTCCCTGGGCCCGACAGGGTATTTCAATGAGACTAGTTCGTACTCTCCGCGTTCCCCATACGCAGCTAGCAAGGCCGCTGCAGACCACTTGGCTCGCGCCTGGCGCGAGACATACGATTTGCCGGTGATCATCACAAATTGCTCGAATAACTTCGGTCCGTTCCAGTTCCCGGAAAAGCTCATTCCGCTGATGATCCTGGCTGCCCTCGAGGAAAAGGATTTGCCAATCTATGGCGACGGCCAGAACATTCGAGACTGGCTCTACGTGGAGGATCACTGTCGCGCTCTCCGGAGAGTGCTCGTCGCTGGCGAGCCGGGAGAGAGCTACAATATCGGTGCAAACAGTGAGAGAACGAATCTTGAAGTGTTGAATCAGTTATGCGCGGTTCTAGATGAACTTCGCCCGAGAGAGTGCGGGAAGAGCTATCGTGACCTAATCAAATTCGTGCAAGACCGTCCCGGGCACGACCGTCGTTATGCCATCGACCCTTCAAAAGTTACTCGAGAACTCGGCTGGATGGCACGCGAGAGCTTCGACACGGGATTACACAAGACTGTGCAATGGTATCTGGCAAATCTTTCCTGGTGTGGAAGAGTAATGGAATGTAGCTACCAGGGAGAGAGATTGGGGGTCATTTCGTGATTCGGAAAGGCATAATTCTAGCCGGTGGCAATAGTTCGAGGCTGTATCCGGTCACTCGCAGCGTGAGCAAGCAGCTGATGCCCGTCTATGACAAACCTATGATCTATTATCCTCTCAGCACTCTCATGCTGGGCGGAATCACTGAAATCCTGGTAATTACCAGGCCCGAGGAGCAGGGTCTTTTCCAATCCCTGCTGGGGGACGGTTCGCAATGGGGCATCCGAATTCGCTACGCAATCCAATCTGAGCCGCGCGGACTCGCTGATGCTTTCATCGTGGGTAAGGAATTTATCTCCGGGGATCCGGTTGCGCTAATACTTGGTGACAATATCTTCTATAGCGAAGGGTTGAGCAAGCTTGTGCGGAGTGGCGCAACTCTGGAACAAGGAGCGCGTGTCTGCGCGTATTACGTGAAACATCCCTCGCAATACGGCGTCGTGGAATTTGGCGGAGACGGACAAGTAAAGAGCCTTGAGGAAAAACCAGAGAGGCCGAAATCCAGTTATGCCGTCACTGGGTTGTATTTCTACGATTCGGCCGTGTGCCAGATTGCGAGCCGGTTAAAACCCTCCGCTCGCGGAGAGTTGGAAATCACTGCTGTAAACCAAGTCTACCTTGATCGAGGCTTACTCAATGTCGAAGTCCTTGGTCGGGGAACTGCCTGGTTGGACACCGGGAGCCACGACTCTTTACTTGAGGCAAGCAATTTTGTCGCGACCATCGAGCGCAGACAGGGCCTCAAGGTTTGTTGTCCGGAAGAGATTGCGTACCGGCAGGGCTTCATAACCAGTGAACAGTTAGGGACACTGGCGAGGCCACTTTTACACACTGAATACGGGCAGTATCTCTATGGACTTCTCACAGAGGAGAAAAAATATCTACGTGACTCTGAGGGGAATTCAGCACCGACGCAAACGAGTGTGGCGGTTGTCTGAACGGAACACTGTTCGGCGGCGCACATGATGCCCAACGTTAAGGAAACAAAACCCATCGGCGATTTGAGCAAGCTGGCATCGATTGACCTCGTCACGTTCTCAGACCCGACGCGAGGCAATTTGACGGTGGTGCAGTCTAAGCAGGATATTCCTTTTTCTATTGCTCGAATCTTTTATATTTATGGGTCACCAAAACATTGTGAGCGCGGTGCACATGCGCACCGTCAAGCGGAACAGGTGTTTATTGCAGTTTCGGGAAGTTTTGTACTGGATGTGACCAACGTTCATGATCGCAGAACCTATACAATCAAAGAGCCAAACCGTGCGGTTTATGTTCCTCCGATGATATGGGCACGGATACATAACTTCAGCAGAGATGCGGTCTGCCTGGTGTTAACAAATACGGGGTACGATCCGGCCGACTACATTCGTGATTGGGACGAATACGTATCAGCTGTCGAGAAATCAAGCTTATGAACATTCCCTTTTTGGAACTCGCTCCTAGCTATCTTGAGCTGAAGGCCGAGATTGACGCCACGGTGTGCCGCGTGCTCACTAAAGGCTGGTATGTCCTGGGAGAGGAGGTCGCCTCTTTCGAGAGAGAGTTTGCGCAATATCTCGGCGCTAAACACTGCATTGGAGTGGCAAGTGGTCTCGATGCCTTGATCCTTGCGTTAATGGCGAACAACATCGGTCAAGGCAGCGAAGTAATAGTTCCTTCGAACACTTATTTCGCCACAGCACTTGCAGTTAGCCGTGTTGGGGCGCAAGTGGTTTTCGTCGAACCCGATGTAAAAACGCACAACCTTGACCCTGCTCGACTTGAAGCTGCCATCACGAAGCGCACTGCCGCGGTAATTCCCGTCCACCTTTACGGATTGCCGGCGGACATGGACCCCATCAACGCCCTCGCTCGTAAGTATGGTTTCCGGGTCATCGAAGACTCGGCTCAGGCGCATGGATCAAAATACAAAGGTCGTCGTACAGGTATCCTTGGCGACATCGGGGCGTTCAGCTTCTACCCGGGGAAGTGTCTCGGGGCGTTCGGCGATGCCGGAGCTGTCGTTACAAACGATGATGAGGTTGCGGAGAATGTGCGAACCCTCCGAAATTACGGGTCTCGGGTGAAGTATTACAATGAGTACAAAGGGTTGAACAGCCGGCTCGATGAACTTCAAGCGGCAATTTTGAGGGTCAAGCTTCGTCACCTGGACGTATGGAACCTACGTCGCGAATCCCTTGCAAGACAAATGCAGAGTTACTTATCCGAAATTCCAGAAATTGCTCTCCCGCTGGAACCTCCCGGGTTCCAGTCCTGCTGGCACTTGTTCGTTATCCGCACGGTTCATAGAGATCGCTTGCAGGAGGCGCTGAAGCATCAAGGGATCGGAACAATGATTCATTATCCCTTGCCGCCATATCGCCAGAAAGCTTATGCCGACCTGCGTTTGACAAGAGGTTCTTTTCCAATTGCCGATCAGTTGGCGGAAGAGGTTCTAAGCCTGCCAATGGGCCCTCACATCGCCGAAAGCGGTTGGATCGCTGTGCTACGGGATACGATTCTGGAAACACTTGGAACTCATGTCCGCTCTGACCGCAAACAGAAACAGAGTTTGGCTCGTATCAGCCCTTTCTGAACCATGACCATGCAATCGCAAGCACTTAAGAATATGGCACGAACTCTGCTTCGCTATTCGCCTGGCATCGAGTCGGCCCTTCGCTGGCTTCGGCTACATTTTGCGTCTCACTTCCGGCTGGTCCCGCCCGCTGAGCTTTCGCGTGTCAGTGACGAGCTCTCGGATTCTTGGATGAATGATGGGATACCCGCGAAGCAACGAACAGTAGTTGAGCGAGAGCTCCCTGGCTATCGGACTGGCAAACCCAACCGCATCTTCGACGCTTTGGTAGACATCCTTCTCCACAACATCCCTGGGCTCGAAAAGAGGAGTCTCCTGGAAATCGGTTGTTCCAGTGGGTATTACTCCGAGGTCCTACGCTGCAGGGGAGTAGCGGCATCGTACCAAGGTTGTGATCTTTCGCCGGCGTTTATTCGTTTGGCCCAGCGAACGTACCCGTCGATTAGGTTCGATATCGAGAATGCAACTTCGCTGAGCTACGGAGCAAACTCTTTTGACGTTGTCGTTTCTGGCTGCTGCCTCTTGCACATCTTCGAATACGAAAGAGCGATCGCCGAAGCTGCCAGAGTTTCGAGTGAGTTCGTGGTCTTTCACCGCACACCGGTCCTTCATCTGACGGGACCTGTGTTCTATACGAAAAAAGCATATGGGACCGAGATGCTGGAAATCCACTTCAATGAGCAACAACTAGTTCGGATGTTTGCGGAACATAAGCTTCACGTCATTGATATCAACAGCCACCTTTCGTTGCCAGAAAGCAGACGAGGCGGCGTCCTCATCTACAAGACTTATCTGTGCCAAAAAGTAAAATGAGAATCGGTGAGTTGAGGCGGGCCGTTTTGCCCTTAGACGACTGTGCGCCCCTCTACATACAGCTCAACAACATGTATGCGCCTGCGTGGGGTTATGGCGGGCCGGTGCGGCTCATGTTCGACTACGCCCGGTGGTTGAAGCGCGACTTTCGGGTCGCAGCTTTCACCGGCGATATCCACCACGATTTCACGCGAATCCCCTTGAGAGCAGAAACCATAAACGAGGTATCCGTCTACAGACACAAGGTCTTTTTCCCAACGCTCGCGAAAAAGAGCGTCTACCTGCACTCACCCGTAATGTGCGTGCAAGCTCACCCGTAATGTGCGTGCAAGTTGCGCGACATATTCGATCCACTGGCGGACCTGCCATTGTGCATTTCTCGGAACTGCGAGGTCTGGTTCCGCTCTATGCTCTGTTCCTGAAGCTGCTTTTCAAAAGAGATGTCACGCTGGTACACTCCGCCTTCGGGTCATTGCACTACAAACGGAGCATTCTCCGCAGGATCTACGATGTTCTCTTCATGAAGGCGTTCGTCAGGTTCGTGGATCTTCGTTTGGTACAAAACGACCACGAGCATGAAGCGTATCGCAGAATATGTAGTGATTACGGGGCAAAGAACCAGATGGAGATCCATCTTTTGCCGCTCCATTTGGACGAAGCTCGTACCGATCGTGCGCGTTTCACCGAATCAGGAAAAGACCAAACGGCGGTAAAGGAAGTGCGGCGAACTTACGGCATACCGGAAGATGCACTCGTCTTTTTGTTTCTTGGCCGTCTGCATCCTGCAAAGGGCATCCTGAGGATGATGGATGCCTACTTGGCGTTCTCCCGCTGCTACCCTCGAAAAAGCTTACTCGTAATTGTGGGCCGCGACGACGGCTTTCAAGCAGAAGCGGAAGAGTACGTTCTGCGGAATCGGGTCGAGGGCAAAGTCCGCTTCGTAAACAACGTTTACGAAACCAGGTTTGACTATTACTTCATGGCCGACGTCTTCCTTGGCTTTCCGACTATTTTTGAGGAGACCATGCTCGCCTCGATCGAGGCCATGGCGTGCGGGACGCCTATCGTCGTTTCGCGGGAAGCGGATATTCCCTTCGTCGAGGAAGGGCTGGCGGGCAGGGTAATCGACTTTAACTTGCACGCCGCAGTGGAGGCCATGGCGGAGATCACCCAGAATCTGTCTTCTTTTCAGGTTAACGCTCGGCGCGTCGCTGCGACGTATTTCAGTGGGACTGCTGCCTCCAAGAAACTTAAGGCTCTTTTCCAGGATGCAATCTCAGGAAACGCATCTTCGATAAAACTAGGTGCGACGGAAGAATTCGAACCTTCACGAGAGGACGAGGAGTCATCACTCGAGCACACTTCCCCACGCTTGTAACCGGAGTGACATAGGACACAGTCCCGGAAGGCCTTTACAGCTCCCTCTCCATTGTCGTGCTGATTTTAGGGTGCCAGCTTTGAAACGAGTCTGCATCATCCAGCCAGTACTCACAAATTACTGTCTGCCGGTTTTTCTCGAGTTATCTCGAGTCTGCAGAGTCGATCTCCTCTTCTCCCCTGCGACTATCGAGTCAGGGTATGGATCTCCAGCTCTTGAGGAAACTGCATCTGTTCGTTATTTCACGATTCCTACGTTCAAGCCACTGGGCGAAAGGCTCGGAATGATTCAATGGGGAATCGGAAAATATATTTTCCGCGAAAGACCAGATGCCATAATGATCTTCGGCAATCCACGTTATTTGAGCTTCTGGACGACGCTCCTCTGGGGAAGACTGCTAGGCGTCCCGACTTACGCTCACGGGCACGGACTCTTCAAGAAACCCAAGATCAGCGTTGTCTACCGGATAATGATGAGGCTACTCCTGAAAATGGTTGATTCTTACATCTGTTATGCCCCGATTGTGCGGCAGTCTTTCATCGACCATGGGTTTCCCGATCGGAAACTGTCAGTGGCTCACAATTCGCTGATCAACCGCTTTCCCGTTAGACCCGAAGAGAAAACCGGAAACGAACGGGGCGTCCTCTTTGTGGGCAGGCTTCGTGAAGGCAATGACATGGGACTGTTGTTGCGCGTCATGGAAAGAATCCGTCAAGCGGACGGCATTCCTCTCACTCTCCATGTGATTGGGACCGGCGAAGGAGCACAACAGTTACAGAAAGAAATGACCGATCGCCCCTGGATTGTGTTGCACGGGGGAACCTATGACCAGGAGCGAATTCGTGCAATTTCATTGGATTGTTTCCTGGGTTGCTACCCGGGAAACGCTGGGCTAAGCGTAGAGCACATGATGTCGCTCAGCCTGCCGGTCGTCACTCACGGTGAGCTGTCATCGCACCAAGGACCGGAGCCGAGCTTCATCCACGATGGCGTGAGTGGGATATTATACGACCACGCGAATCCCGACGATTCGCTCTACCAAGCCCTCAAGTCGGTCGTCACGGACCATTCGAAGCTAGCCCGAATGCGGCGAGCGGCGTTTGAAGACTACCTATCCCTGGTGAACCCACCCCTCTCGGCAAGATTCTGGTCGATCCTTTGCAGGGGCCAAGACAGCCCTCAACAAGGTTCCTTACTTGCGCAGAAGTGTCCTCCGAGCTCTTCTGCAGAGAGTCATGCTGAGGCCAGGGCATCCTCATCTAACCAATTGGTTTGACTGTTTGCGGATAATAAGATAGGAAAGAAGTTTCAGCGTGGTCAATCGCATCGCACTTACGCTTGTCTTCACACTTTCTTTTCTGACTTATTTGACGGCAGAACTCAGCGTATCCATGCAGCTCGCGCCGTTGGTCCTATTTGCCGTGCTAGTCCTCTTTCGAGTCTTTTGGTCGCACCAATTTCTGAGAGCGGCGGGATTGTTGTTCGAGTTGGATGGACTCTTATTTGTCATCTTGCTTTCCTTCTTGATGGTTGGACCTTCGATCGAATCCAAGTTTGACAAATCCCTTCAGTTTGCGCTCCTGATCTCGGTTTGTCTGATACTCGCACGGCTTTACATGGCAGTCGTGCCGATTTCTGACGTTCTTGAAGCTTTTTTCTGGTCCGGGATAGTGTCCATTGGGATATTCACACTGTCGAGCTTTGCGGGTCTCTTCGAGTCCATGGTCACCCTGGAGAGGTTCTCGGCCTTCAGCTTCCATCCTAATCTGCTGGCCTTCGTACTTGCTGGATATTTCTGCGTGATGGTTTGGAAATTCATGACGGGCGATTGGCGAATGAAGATTCTAACGGGTTTCTTCGCTTCCCTTTGCCTGATCATCATCTTCTTGGCCTCTTCAAGAGGATCGATTGTAGGAATTATCGCGAGCTCTCTGTTTGTTGCGGGCATGGCGGTCGTCCGAGCGCGGAAGGAGCGGCGGATAAGGTTCTTGAGACTAAGTTTATTGGCAGCCGCACTATTGTTGGGAGTCGTTATTTTTGCCCAGCATTTTCAATGGACCAAGGATGCTTACGACTATGTGGATCAAGTTTTGCAGCTGTCTCAAGACTATCGCGGGTTAGACACAGGATTTACCGGACGCTGGGACAAGTGGATGGCGGTAATGGGCACTTTTGCTGATGGAACTTTTTTGCTCGGACGTGGGATCAGATCCTCTGATTTCACTGAAAAGTTGATCGACAACGGGTATCTGGTTATTCTTTACGAGCTCGGGTTGATCCAATTGGTCTTGATCACGTGGAGATTTTTGGACATTCTTCGGAGGTTCCTCAAAGCATACTTCGGTGACATAAACAAGATGCAGAGACATTTCTATGTGTGTTGGGTCCTAGTGTTGATGGTCTTCTTAGTGAACAACATCGTGGCGCGCTTTCTGTTTGCGATTGGCAATCCGTATTCACTTTTCGCATTCCTACTATTTGCCACGCCATCTTCGTTACTGGCGCAGCAACTAAATACCTTCGCAGCCGGTCCAAAACCCCCAAGAGGCATCGTGAATCTGCCGGAAGCGAATGCGCCGCTTTTGTCTTAGGCCTGGGCTTGAGCAACCCTTGGCTTGAACTCGCATGTGTCTTCACGTCACAGAGATACTCCTTCTTGAAAGCTGATGTCGATGGTTCAAATACAGAAGCTCAACCTCGGATGCGGTCCAAATGCCCCTTCAGGCTGGCTGAATGTAGATGGTTCTTGGAATGCGTGGTTTTCTTATCATCCGCATCTCCGAAAGATGCTGGAGGTAGTCGGACTAATCAACTCTACTAACCAAGGCGCTTATTGGAATGTTCGACCCATAGTACACGACTTAAGGACGCCGCTGCCTTTCAAGGAGAATACTTTTTCAGCGATTTACGCCTCGCATGTTCTGGAGCATCTCTACCTAGTCGAGTCGCAAAGACTCTTGGCGGAGTGCAAGAGAGTATTGAAACCAGGAGGCGTGATTCGAGTGGTTGTTCCCGACTTGTGCTTTATGGTTACAGATTATCTGCAAAGGAAGAATGGGGGTAATCCTTATCACCCAGAGGAGATGTCGGCTGCCGACCACTTAAATGAACGGTTGGGATTCCGAAGCCCTGCGCCCCCTGCGGGAAATGTTGTTTTCAGGTTTTACAGGGTCTGGAAGGACTTTCATTCCCATAAGTGGATGTACGACTCTGAGTCGCTCACGCGTTATCTCAATCTGGCCGGGTTCGAAGAGGTCTCGAAAAAGGAATTCCTGAAAAGTGAAATTCCTGGTATCGAAGGTGTCGAAACCTCCGAGAGAATCCTCGGTGGTGCCGGTATTTGCATAGAAGGCAGGAAAGCCTAACGAAATAGGCCACAGAGATTCTGTGCCCGCCTTTCGATAAGAAAGAATCTATGCGTCAGTTCAAGCACTGGACCCCGCGATATATTTTTGATCGCGTGAACTTGATGGTGTTTCAACGCAGGAATCCGGATGCGCCGTGGTTGGTTCGAACGATGGTAGACATTCTCGATAACTGGCTAGTGCCTGAGGATCGAGGCATCGAGTGGGGGTCGGGGCGCAGCACGATCTGGCTTGCAGAAAGGATTGGAAGCCTCGTCAGCGTGGAGCACAATCCCGCTTGGTACGGCAGGATCAGCGCGGAGCTTAAAGCAAGGGGCTTGGAGAACGTGGAATACCATCTCTGTGAGGATGCCCACGAGTATTCAAGGCTGGCTGACAATTTCTCTTTGGAAGGCTTTGACTTTTGTTTTGTAGACGGCGAGGCTAGGGACCATTGCGCGCTAAAAGCGATTTCCTTGCTTAAGCCTGGCGGTATCCTGATCGTGGACAACTGCAACTGGTATCTCCCGACCCCTAAACACAGTCGCTCTCCCTTCTCGCGTAATTCACACCTAGGCCCCTATACCCAAGAATGGGCCGCCTACCTAGAGGGCGTACAAGGATGGCGTCGAATCTGGACGACGAACGGTGTTACCGATACGGCCTTGTGGGTGAAACCCGCCGCGACGAGTGAACCGAGGCGCCAGCAGGAAACACATGAGCAATTTTCCTCTGGGCATCAGCCGTGACCTTGGCGAGAAAGCGACAAAATGAAAAAAGCACTGATCACCGGCATCACCGGCCAGGATGGAGCGTACTTGGCGGAGTTCTTGCTAGATAGAGGATACGAGGTGCACGGCATCAAGCGGCGCGCTTCGTCGTTCAATACTGCACGGATTGACCACCTCTACCAGGATCCTCATGATCCCGATGTTCGTTTTCGTCTGCACTATGGCGACTTGACGGACGCCAACAGCCTGACACGTGTGATTCAAGCCGTGCAGCCGCAAGAGATTTACAATCTTGCGGCACAGAGCCACGTTGGGGTTTCGTTTGAGTCCCCGGAGTACACCGCTGATGTGGACGCGCTCGGGACCTTGAGGGTGCTGGACGCCATACAGACGCTGGGTATGACGCGGGACGTCCGGTTCTACCAGGCTTCCACTTCGGAACTGTATGGGCTGGTGCAGGAGACACCCCAAAAGGAAACTACGCCGTTCCATCCGCGATCACCCTATGGAGTAGCGAAGCTGTACGCCTATTGGATCACGGTTAACTACCGCGAAGCCCATGGCATGTATGCTTGCAACGGAATTCTGTTCAACCACGAATCTCCAGTGCGCGGCGAAACTTTCGTCACACGCAAAATCACGCGTGGGCTTGCACGAGTCAAAGCCGGTTTGCAGGATTGCGTGTTCCTCGGCAACCTGGACGCGAAACGCGACTGGGGCCACGCGCGCGACTACGTGGAGATGCAGTGGCTCATGCTGCAGCAGGATGAGCCGGACGATTACGTGATTGCCACGGGACAGCAATACTCGGTGCGAGAATTTGTGAATGCCGCCGCGGAAGAGCTGGGAATGAAGCTCGCCTGGCGCGGCCAAGGCGCCGAAGAAAAAGCTTGCGATGGCCGCGGGCAGTGCGTCGTCGCCGTGGATCCGCACTATTTTCGCCCTGCGGAAGTAGATACCCTCGTCGGTGACGCGAGCAAGGCGCGAGCCAAGTTGCGCTGGGAGCCAAAGGTAAGCTTTCGCGAGCTGGTCGCGGAAATGGTGGCGGGGGATTTGAAAATTGCCGAACGCGACCAATTGGTCGCCAATTCAGGATACCGTGTCCATAGTCACTCCGGCTAATCGATGAACCGAGACGCAAAGATTTATGTGGCGGGGCACCAGGGGCTGGTAGGTTCTGCCCTGGTGCGCCAGCTAAGAGCAGTTGGTCATGGCAATCTACTCGTCCGCACGCATCGGGAGCTTGATTTAACCCATCAGAACGAGGTCAGGGAATTCTTTGGCCGGGAGCGTCCCGAGTACGTGTTTCTGGCCGCAGCCAAGGTTGGAGGCATTCTTGCGAATTCCACTTATCCGGCTGAATTTATCTATCAGAATCTGCTCATTCAGATCAATGTGATTCACGAGGCTTATCGAAGTGGGGTTAAGGGACTTCTCTTCCTGGGATCGAGTTGTATCTACCCCAAGTACGCGCCCCAGCCGATGAAAGAAGAATACTTGCTCACAGGATCTCTTGAACCCACGAATCGCCCTTATTCAATGGCGAAGATCTCCGGCATCGAGATGTGCTGGTCATATAACCGGCAGTATGGCACGCGCTTCCTCGCGGCCATGCCAACCAACCTATACGGACCGGGCGACCATTACGATCTGCATAATTCGCACGTGATTGCGGCACTGATTCGCAAGATGCATGAAGCCAAGATAAGTCGCGCGGATCAGGTTGTCATTTGGGGAACCGGGACTCCACGGCGAGAGTTCTTGTACAGCGACGACGCCGCGGATGCGTGTGTGTTTCTCATGGATATGCCAAAACGTAGTCTGGATTCGATTGTCGGTGACGATAAGTTAGGCCCTATTTTCAATATTGGTTGCGGTGAAGACTTGACTGTGCGCGAATTGGCAGAACTCATTGCGGAAGTAGTTGGTTTCCGCGGCCGTCTAGTCTTTGATCCTTCGAAACCTGACGGAACGCCGAGAAAACTACTGGACACAAGTCGATTGGCCGCGCTTGGCTGGAAATCCAAAACATGTCTGCGCGAAGGACTGCAGAGAACCTATTTGGAGTTTTCCGAAACTGCTGCGCGAACCTTAGAAGCTGCGCAGATTCCTGCAGCACGAGGTTGACCTGAGGATCTCTGGCTCGTGTGAATCAAGCCTATTCGTTTCGTTCTCTCTGATTTTCCCTTAACTCCAGGAATATGAAGGGCCGAAAATGCCTTCAGGGTTGGAAAATTCAACAACGTTAGAAGTCCCTGCGACACTCATCCGCAAAGAAAGTGGGGATCGGGACCGAGGCGTTTGTATAGTATGCCGAGGACCGTTAGTTCAGCACGTCGACAGCTTTTACGATACTCGATTTGGGATCGATGGGAAATATGAAGTGTGGCGATGCAGTCGGTGCCAACTGGAGCAAATGTTTCCCGTTCCCGCGCCCGCGCAACTCAAGAGTCTCTATGAATCGCACTATAACTTCGGAGGTGAGAAGGGAACACTCTATACAAATCTTCGTGAGTGGTTTTTTTCCTCCTTTTTATACCGCATGTGGATCCGACTGGATGGCGATCTTTCCTTTCACGGCCGAAAGGGCACGGGCCGTCTGATCGATATCGGCTGCAATGAAGGCCGGGGCCTCCAGATCTATGCGCGAAACGGATTTCAAGTAGAAGGTTGTGAGTTGAGCGAAACAGCTGCAGCGGAAGCGAGGGATCGCGGCTTTATCGTACACACGCACCCCGTTGGCGAATTCACCCTTTCTGCCCCTTATGATGTCGCGGTGCTCTCTAACGTCTTGGAACATGTGCCAGATCCCCTCCAAATGTTATTAGACATCCGACGGATTTTGTCACCGAAAGGGCAGCTTTGGATCAGTTGTCCGAACAGCCAAAGCTGGTTACGAAATATGTTTGGCAGATACTGGATCAACTGGCATGTACCCTTTCATATCTCTCAGTTCTCACCGCAAACGGTGACGGCTCTAATGGAACAGGCGGGTTTCACGACAATCGAGATACGTCAAGTCACCCCCGCACTTTGGGTGGCTATGTCCATAATCGCGAAAGTGTTTGCTAAGAAGGGGCAGCCGACCCGCCAGCTGCGTAACCCGGTACTCGTCGTAGCTCTGTTGTTTCTGATCAGGTTTGCTGCCTTCCCCGTGCTGTGGCTTCAGAACATGCGAGGCCGAGGCGATGGTCTTCTGATCACAGCTAGCAAAGCATGAAGCATGCGGATTCTAATAAATTCTTCGATCAATTTCTCACCTGAGCTGACGAGTACCGGCAAATACACAGGGGAAATGGCTGAATGGCTTGCAGAGCGCGGTCACGAGGTCCGTGTTGTAACGTCGCCACCCCATTACCCGAATTGGCGTATCTCCGAAGGATATTCGGGATGGCGTTACAAAAGGGAGAAGTTGAGTACTTCGGCCAAATTCTCCGTAGGAGTTGATGTATTCCGTTGCCCAGTGTGGGTACCACGTGTGCCAAGGGGCTGGAGGCGCGTGCTCTATCTCGCGAGTTTCTCACTGAGCTGTTGGCCAGTGATGTTGAGGCACATATTTTGGCGGCCCGACATCGTCCTCTTGATTGAACCCACGCTTTTCTGCAGCCCACAGACTTTATGCGTTGCTCGGCTGTCCGGCGCGGCCGCTTGGCTTCATGTTCAGGATTTCGAAGTGGACGTTGCCTTCGAACTACAAGATTTTTCCTCGACCAAGTTGCAGCATTCACTCCGGATGCTTGAACGTTTTCTGTTGGGGAGATTTAATCGAGTCTCCGCCATCTCCGATCGAATGGTTGAGCGATTGTCATCGAAGGGGGTCGATGTCCTCAGCACCGTCCTCTTTACCAATTGGGTTGATGCTTCTGAGATTTATCCTCTTACTATCCGCAACCCGTTACGTCAAGAGCTCGGAATCTCTGAACAGGCAATTGTGGCGCTGTATTCAGGGAATATGGGCTTGAAACAAGGATTGAATTTACTCATCGAGGCAAGTCGTCGGCTTATCCATCGGCCCAACGTAGTCTTTGTATTGTGTGGCGAGGGCCCCTACCGAAACACCCTGGTACAAATGGCTTCAAAGGCAGGAAACGTTATGTTCCTACCTCTACAACCTGCCGGTCGACTGAACGAACTTCTCAATATGGCAGATATTCATCTATTGCCGCAGGTAGCTGGTGCTGCAGATTTGGTGATGCCCTCCAAGTTAACGGGAATAATGGCCAGTGGCAAGGCAGTCGTGGCAACCGCCAACGAAGGAACCCAACTCGCACGGGTCCTTGCGGGACGAGGGGTGTGCACACGTCCTGGCGATGTGACCGCCTTTGCTGCGGCGGTCGCTCGCCTAGCTGATGATCACGAACTGAGATTGCAATTGGGCGCTGAAGCCAGAAAGTACGCGCTGATTCATCTTAACCGTGATGACATCCTAACCCGTTTCGAGTCGTCACTGATGGAGGTTTGCGGTCGTTCGGTAAAAGGTGTCGGGTCAGAGGTAACTGCTTCCCAGAATAGCAAATTACCTGTTGTTTAGCTCACATCATCCCCTTGGTCGAGATCTAGAAGCCGAACAGACCCTTCACTTGCGAAACCCTAAAAGAACGCAGTCTCAGGATCTTACAAGAAACGGCTCGTTATCTTTTCCTCTGCACTCTGAGCAAAGAAGACAAGTATAGATGTAAAGTCCAAGTAAATTTATGGCCGGTCGAAAGTGGCGAGTGGAATTTGAAAGCGCTGTGAACGCCTGGAAGTAATCGCAGATAGGGCCTGAACTATATGACAAGACGATCTATTAATCTGATTCAGTTTTGGCTCACAATTGGGTTCTTTTCGATACCGGGCGTCGCCTTCACCATTGCTGCCTACGTCCGCTTTGAATCTGGATTGTTCGCTAGTCCACAGGTTGAAAGCTATTCCTACGTAATGTTCATATTGCTCGTGACCTTACTGTGGGCGTTCGTTGTCGAACACTTGCGATTGAACCGCATCGTCACACTGTTGAGCTTGCATACTGGGGTGAGGATGGCGGCCCTGGCCACCTTTTATTGCACGCTGTTGTCGCTTTCCCTCTTTTTCTTCTATCGCACAACAGACTTCGCGCGCCTCTTTGTACTGCTTGGTTGTAGTTTATTGTTTATCCTGAGCTTTTGTTTTTTTCCGCGCCGCAATGCATATGATCGAAAAGTCTGCGAACGGACGTTTCCCTGTTGCCATCCTCGGGGCTGATGACTTCGCGGCAGAGGTGGCCCGACGTCTTTCCAAGAGCCAGCTCGCACGTTGCAAAGTTGCTTGCTTTGTCTCTCTGCCGGGCCAGAATAAGATGGCCACTGGTTCGCCGGTTTTGGAGTGGGACCGGCTCGATGATGTAGTAGACGTCTTTCATTGTGCCGAAGTTATTGTGGCCCTGCCGCCGCGCCGGCTGGGCGAAGCGCAGAGCATTCTTCAGACCGTTCAACATCTTTGCATTCCATCTCGAATGGTCATCGATCTAGGTGAGGGAATATTTGTCCCTGAAAGAATCTTCAATCATTATGGCATCCCGCTGCTTGACGTGCGTCCATATCCTGTCGACACAGTTGCGTATGTTTTGGGCAAGCGCATCTTCGACATTGCCTTTTCTTCATTGGCCTTGCTTCTGGCTGCACCCTTCATGCTACTCGTCGCCCTTGTCGTCAAACTAAGTTGTCCTGGCCCGGTGTTCTTTGTTCAGGAGCGCGTCAGTTTGAACGGACGGCGCTTCAAGATGCTCAAATTCCGTACAATGTATGTGCAAAATTCAGGTGCTTCGAACTCGCAGCACACAAGCCGCGAAGACCAACGCATCACTGTGGTCGGTCGATTTCTCCGTCGCACGAGTCTTGACGAACTTCCTCAGTTCATCAATGTGTTCATGGGTGACATGAGTGTGGTTGGCCCGCGCCCCGAACTCACCTTCTTCGTTCAAAAGTTCCGCCAAGAAATCCCGTGGTATATGGCTCGCCACAACGTTAAATGTGTCATCACCGGATGGGCTCAGGTAAATGGTCTGCGGGGCAGCGATAGCTCGATCCCCAATCGCATCCAGTTCGACCTTTACTATATGCGGAACTGGAGTCTCGTGTTAGATCTCAAAATTATTTTCTTGACAGTTTTCAACGGCCTGGTGAATCCGCAAGCTTATTAGCCAGGATTGCGGGAGCGCGGCGTTTCGTTTCCTGAAGTGCACAGGTCGTTTTGCTCGATTCCTTCCGGCGAGGAAGATCTCAACGCGAGATGTCGTCACTGGTTTTGCAGTCATATTGGTCTTTAATCCTGCCGCCTCTTCTCGAATGCCGCTCGCACCTGTTAGCCATGGTCAAGGTGTGCCCAAGGCGCTATCGTCGGAAATAAACAGGGCTGTTTCTACCGGCGCCCTCCGTGACATTTGCCGTGACAATCGACGCAAAGCGTAATCAAGTTGTGCATCACATCGCCACCGAGTTGGCTCCTGCGTTTCATATGATGAACCTCCAGGCCTTCCATGGCACCGCACTCCTGACACCGCCAGCCATCTCGTTCGAGCACGCGTTTCCGGAGGATCGCGTACTCTTTCGTATCCAGTTTGAGTCGAGGTCGTTTCT
>WNFJ01423811.1_pt1 | contig 22098 bp, 15 predicted proteins | sample 5400461 | NCBI WGS metagenome assembly WNFJ01 (sample SAMN13153349, study PRJNA577476) | soil metagenome | isolation source: 115 cm saprolite on Douglas fir-dominated hillslope | place: USA:California | collected 2013-09-17
AGTCGCGGATTAGCTGATTCAGACTCTTGCCGAGAGCTGCGGCTTTCTTGCGTGCCCGATTGACCGTCTGTTCATCGATAGATAATGTCACATTCATGGACACAGTATACGTGCACACATATTACTTGTCAAATTTGCCCTCAGTCGTAATACTCCAACCCCAAGTGCGTAATCAGTTCCTCGCCCTTCAAATGCCTGAGCGTGTTCTTGAGCTTCATGAGCTGGATGAATAAATCATGCTCCGGATAAAGCCCAGGCGCGGTCATCGGAGACTTGAAGTAGAAGCTGAGCCATTCCTGAATGCCAATCCCTCTCAGCTCAGACGTCCGCTTTGCCAGGTCTAGGAATAGCACGAGGTCAAGCACGATCGGCGCTGCAAGAATCGAATCCCGGCACAGGAAGTTCACTTTGATCTGCATGGGATAGCCGAGCCAGCCAAAAATATCAATGTTGTCCCAGCCTTCTTTGTTGTCGCCCCGCGGAGGGTAGTAATGGATTCGCACTTTGTGCGTGAACTTGCCGTAAAGCTCTGGGTAGAGCTCCGGCTGAAGAATGTGTTCCAGCACCGACAGCTTGGATTCTTCCTTAGTCTTGAATGACCCCGGATCTTCCAGCACTTCGCCATCTCGATTACCGAGAATGTTTGTAGAGAACCAACCTGCCAGCCCTAGCAGTCTTGCTTTGAATCCAGGAGCCAGAATTGTCTTCATCAGAGTCTGGCCGGTCTTGAAGTCTTTGCCGCAGATTGGGGCTTCATTCTCCCGTGACAACTCATGCATCACCGGCAGATCAACCGTCAGGTTCGGCGCGCCATTCGCAAACGGTACCCCTTCCATCAGCGAAGCATAGGCGTAAATCATGGAAGGAGCGACGACCTCGTCACTAGCGAGCAAAGCTTTCTCAAACGCCTTCAGCGATTGATGGGCGCCTGTGGGCTGAAGGAAGATTTCGGTCGAGCCGCACCAAGCGGTGACGAACCGGGACGCCCCGGAGCTCTTCTTGAACTCCCGAATATCAGCGCGAACCTGCTCGGCCAAATCCATCTTGCTCTTGCCCTTTTTCACGTTATGCCCGTCGAGTTTCTTGACGTAATTGCGGTCGAAGACGGCCGGACGCGGCTTGATTGAGCTAAGAAAAGGCTTCACCTTGTCGAGGAGTTCGCGCTCCAGGACGCCGGCTTTGCGGGCCGCCGTGTACATGTCATCTTCAAACGGGTCCCAGCCCGTGAAGACCAGGTCATCCAGCCCGGCAAGCGGCACGAATTCCTTGACCTTCGGGGATCGGCCATCAGTGCGCTTACCTAGGCGGATCGTGCCCATTTGAGTGAGGGAGCCGATAGGGCTGGCAATGCCTTTGCGGATAGCCTCGACCCCGGCAACGAACGTAGTGGCGACGGCACCCATGCCGGGGATCATTACTCCCAGCTTTCCTTTTGCCGGTTGGATGTCTGAGGTCTTAGCAGTTTTGTTTGGAGCGGTCTTTTGGCGTGTGGCCATTGCAGAAGTTTTCCTTATGAGAACATTGAGTTATAGGCAAACGGGTATGTTCTCGTATCAGCACGGCTTTTGCAACTCAGGGAAGCTGAAAGGGGAATTTGCCGCATCCGATGGGTCATCATACGGCCTAGGTAACCTAGAGCAGGGAAGCTGCGTCCAACTTAACAGGGAAATCCCCGGGGATTGCTGTGCGCGTGAGGAATATAATCGAGGCAACGCATCCTACCGAGACAATTTGGAGACATTTATGAAATCGCGACCCATGGCACTGATTGCGGCTTTGCTGGTGTTTGCCTGTCTTATTCCAGCTTCGTTCGCAGCGGACAAGAACAGCAAGGACCAAACACCCCCTTCGCAGACTACTCCAGTGACGAGCGCTCCGGTTGAGCCGTCTGCCACCAAGGTTGCTCACGACGGCGGTCGGGACGATTTGGATGCTATTGGTAACCGCAATGTGGGTTGCGCAAAAGGTATGGGCAATTGGTACAGCCTGGAAAAACAGATTGCGATGGGGAAACAGGTTTCCCAGCAGGTGGAGACCCAATCGAAGATCATCAGTGACCCGGTGGTTTCGGAATACATAAATCGGCTGGGGCAGAACCTGGTGCGGAACTCTGATTCCCAGGTGCCATTCACCATCAAAGTGATCGACTCGGACGATATCAACGCCTTTGCTTTGCCCGGCGGATTCTTCTATGTGAATTCCGGATTGATCCTCGCGGCTGACGAGGAGGCCGAACTGGCCGGAGTGATGGCGCACGAAATCGGCCATGTGGCTGCGTGTCACGCGGCCCGCGAGAATACTCGCGGCAATCTGATGCAAATGATGACCATTCCACTGATTTTTATCGGTGGCCCGATTGGCTATGCGGCCTACGAAGGGGCGGGCCTCGCGGTGCCGCTTACCTTTCTGAAGTTCTCCCGCGGATTTGAAGCCGAGGCCGACTACCTCGGCGTGGAATACATGTATAAGGCTGGCTACGATCCGCAGGCTTTCATCTCGTTCTTTGAAAAGGTGCAGGCGCAAGAGAAGAAGAAGCCGGGCACCATTTCCAAGGCTTTCGGTACCCATCCTCAAACCCCTGATCGCATCGAAAAATCGCAAGAGGAAATCGCCAGGATTCTTCCCGCGAGAGCGCAATACATGGTCACAGGCTCGGAGTTCGACGAGGTCAAGGCCAGACTTGCAGCCATCGAGAATAAGCACAAGCTGAATGACGAAAAGGATGGCAAGAAACCGAGCCTGCGCCGTACGTCATCAACCGACAAGAACGGAACCGATGATAAGACCACCAAAGATGATGGCCGCCCGACTTTGAAGCGCCGGCAGGACGACAACAACCAGTAACCATACCTCAAAATAGAATTGGCGGGACCGAGAGTCCCGCCAATTTTATTTAGCGCACAAGGAACGGATATTACGCGGCTTCTTTAGTCGCCAGCGAGCCAACCCTGAGCTTCTCCCCATCGGGGTTGACAATCTTCATTTGATTCCAGTCGTACGGCAGTTCCTTGCCGCAGTCCAGACACACAACGTAGGTCCCCGTAGTGAAAGCCGTCCGGCTTCTCGGCCCCTTTTTCACAGTAAGCGGAAAGCTATAACGGTTGTGCCAGCAACCGAAGAAGGCGTCAAAAATCCTCCACAACATCTTTCTACCTCCCACAGGAATGCCGCGCCTGGCCTGGGAGGCCGCGATTCGGCACCATCTACTTAGATTCAGCTTTCGGCTAAAGGGTTCTACAGAAAAACGACGGAGACAGAGATCTGGACCGTCAAGAATGGGAAAGTGCTTGAAACGCAGCAGCTTACTGAGTGGTCCCTTCGGGACCAGCCTTTTTCCGAGATTGGCATTTAGTCACGATGGCCGACCGTAGGCGGGTTCTGAGGTCTTCGGGCAGTTCGTAAAGGTGGGAGTCGCGGTAAATCTCTATGGTCTTCTTGGTGGTATCGCAGACGACGTAGCAATTGTGGCACCAAGCCAGATGCTCTTCGAGTTCAGCTTTTGTGCCGGAGTCGATTACTCCGTCCAGGTAATCGGTAAGCTCGTGGAGAAATTCAGAGCACTTCACTGTTTGCCATCTCCGCTGCTTGGTTTTTGCGACCCATTGCTTTTTTCTCGTCGTCGAAAATATTTGTTCAGCCGCTCGCGCAGTTGCAAGCGCGCTCTCAGCAATCTTGACTTCACTGCCGGAATGCTCAGTTCGAGCGCGTCGGCGGTCTCTTCAGTGGAGAGACCCTCCACATCCCGCAACACAAACACAGTTCGAAACGTTGCCGGCAATCCGTGAATCGTCTTATCCAGAATCTCCCGCAACTCAGCCTGAGTGTACTGCTGCTCAGGATTTGGACTCCAATCCGCGACTTCGCGGGGGACCGAGTCGTCTTCGGTCTTGACCTCTTCGTCCAGCGAAACCGTGCGCTCTGGACGACGGCGCCGTAACTTCATCAGCGCTTCGTTCACTGCAATCCGCACCAGCCAGGTGTAAAACTTCGACTGCCCCTGAAACTGTTTCAGATTGCTGTACGCCTTGATGAACGCGTCCTGGACGACGTCCTCAGCATCCTCGCGGTTCTGCGTAATATGCTGCGCGATGCGAAAGACGTTGCGATCATACCGGCGAACCAATTCTTCAAACGCCGAAACATCTCCAGCTTTCGCCGATGCGACCAGAGCCAATTCATCACTGACCGGCTCACCTACTTTTGGTTGGATTGCTCCCATTCGTCATTCGATGCAGGATTTTTCACAGTAAATGGAAGGGGACCTGGATCGAGTAACCTATTTTACTTGGTAACCTAGGTTTCGTGCCAATCGGGTCTTCGTTGCCGACTGATTCGCATTTCATGTAGGGGCGGACGCCCTCGTCTGCCCTTCCGATGAGAGTCTGCTCTGAGTGAACCCAAAGGGGAATCTGGGCTAGATCGATCTCATTCTTCGTTCTCTCCGCCAGCCTGTTGCTGTGGAGGCAGGTCCAAGCGAAGTTCCGGCAGGCCGGCCACGCCCAATTGGTGATTTAGAGCTGGAATCTCATTTCCTTTTAGCTCGTCCCAGGGCTTCAGCGCGTTTTCAATATCGCCTTCTGTCTTCGCGAATACCTCCGCTTGCGCGACTGTTGGCGCAGCGTCTGCTTTTTCAACCTCTTTGTAGAGCGCAATCACGGCGCTATTGCTGTCAGCAAGCGCAGGCTCCGTTGGAGCAGAAGGCGATGGATCTTTGGGTCCCTCCAACACGGCTGAAATTTTGCTCTCCAGCGCTTTGACGGAATCTTTAAGCGACCCATTCGTGCTCTCGGCCAGCTTTCCCAGCTGTTCATGAAGTGAGCGCGCTTGCGAGACCTGTTTAGAACTTTGTGTAACAGCGGAAGCCAGCTGCATTTCGAGACTAAACTTTTTCTGTAGTTCCGCCTGCGAGATCTTCACCCGCGGATCCATTTTCACCACGAGCGGTGCCGACGAACTGTGGCCGTTTGCAGTCAGCCGCAGCGTGTATTGTCCCGCCAGTGCGGAAGGCCCAAGTGGATATCGCGGCGTGTCATGGGGCACTGCAGCGATCGGATACTCATGCTCGGTCGAGACCGGGGGCGCATAGCGCAAATCCCATATCCAACGATGCATGCCGGCGTTGGTCGAAAGTGTTTTCGGGGCACGCAGCCAGTACAGCGGAATTAACTGGTTATCCAACTCGGTCTGGGTTTGTTCGGATTTGTCTTCGCTCGAATAACGTCGCACCAGTTTTCCTTGCGCATCCAGAATCTCAAGCGTCACTGGTCCCAAAGCAGGCTTGGTCAGAAAGTAGTCAATGATTGCGCCATCTGGGGGATTCTCACCAGCAGGTTCATCCGCCGGAAGTGGCGTATCGGTGTTAGTGTCGCGCCGAATACGATAGGCGACCGCTGGGGCAAAGAGGTGTGCCTCACTAATATAGGTCTCGGGATTGGCTATGGCTGGGTTAAGTTGTCGCAGTGGCGTGATGTCATCGAGAATCCAGAACGAACGCCCGTGCGTGGCGACGATGAGATCATCGTCGTTGATCCACAAGTCGCGCATTGAAGTGTGCGGCAGGTTCAATTGCAACGACTGCCAATGATCGCCATCATCAAACGAGACCCAGACGACGTTTTCCGTTCCCGCAAATAGCAATCCCTTGCGGACCGGATCTTCCCTGACGGTGTCAGTAGGGGCATCTCCCGGCATCCCGGTCGTGATCTCGTGCCAAGTCTTCCCGCCATCATGCGTGCGGTAAATGTAAGGCCGAAGGTCATCAATCCGAAGACGGCTCACCGAAACGTATGCGGTCTCATCGTCAAAATGCGAAGCGCTGATCTGTGTGACCTTGCTCCAGGCAGTCAAGCTGGGCGGTGTCACATCTTTCCAGTTCTTGCCACCGTCTCTAGTGATCCAAACCAGACCGTCATCGGTCCCGGCCCACAGCGTGTTCACGTTCTGGAACGAAGGAGCCAGCGAATAAATAACGCCGCGCTGCTTCTCGGCTTTGGTATTGAGTCCCACCTGATTCCCCACACTTGGCGGAATTCCTGGGTGTTCGCGAGTCAGGTCGGGGCTAATAGTCTGCCACGAGCGGCCGCCGTCCTTGGTTTCGAAAAGCACATTCGCGGCGTAGTAGAGGAGATGCGGATCGACAGGGGAGAACAGCAGGGGTTCGGTCCGGTCTACGCGATACTTTCCGCGGACAGGAATCGGCGTGACGTTCTCGACCTGGCCCGTGCCCCAGTGAAAGCGGGAGACTTCGTTCCGGCCGGCGCCATAAACGATGTCCGCTTCATGCGGATCCGGCGCAACGTAGCCATACTCAATCACTCCGACCGGATGCCAGTCGCGAAAGGTGATCTCGCCATCATTGCCGCGGCTGGAGATGCACACCGAGCCGCTCTCCTGCTGCCCTCCGCAAACTTTGTACGGAAACGTGTTGGTGACGCTGACATGGAAAAGCTGCGCCGTTGGCTGGTTGTACCAGGAACTCCAAGTGTGGCCGCCGTTCACGCTGACAATCGCGCCCTGATCTGAGACCAATAGGAGAATGTTCGGATTATCGGGATTGATCCACAGGTTCTGATAATCATCCCCGCCGGGCGCGCCGCGAATCCCAGTCCAGGTCTTGCCGCCATCCGTCGAGCGCACGGTCACAATGCCGGTGCTGTAAACCACGTCTGCATTCTTCGGATCAACCCTCGCTATCGCCAGATCGCCCCCACCAATTTTCATCGCCGGACGCGGATCGGTGGTCGCACGACTCCAGGTTTCTCCGCCATCGTCGGAGCGGAAAAAGCCCAGGCCATCGTCCGTCCCATAATTCGTCGGCTTCGTCGTAGAAACCGCTCCGTAAAGACGGCTGGTCTGGCTGGGCGCGATTGCGACATTGATTTGCACGAGATCATCCGGCAGGCCCTTGCGCAATTTCCGCCACGTATTACCGCCGTCGGTAGATTTAAAGAGTCCGCCCGCAGTTCCCGCGAAAGCATTGTTATCTTCCCAGGGGCCAAGGCGCGACTGCCACAGCGACGCATAAACCACATCCGGATTCGTCGGGTCGATCTCTACGTCAGAGCCGCCGGTGTTTTCATCTTTATAAAGAACCTTTCCCCATGTCGCGCCGCCATCCGTCGAACGAAAGATTCCGCGTTCTTGATTCGATCCGTAAGGATGACCCAGCACCGCGGCGAACACCCGGTTGGGATCGCGCGGGTCAACGGCCAACGCGGGGATTTGTTGACCGTCTCTGAGTCCGAGATGCGTCCAGGTCTTTCCGGCATCACTGGATTTGTAAATCCCATCGCCCACCGACAGGTCAGGTCGCTGCAGTCCTTCGCCGCTGGCTACGTAAATAATCTGTGGGTTCGAAGGAGCAACCACGATCGCTCCGATCGACTGTGTAGGCTGCTGGTCGAAGATTGGAGTCCAAGTCCGGCCGTAGTCATCCGATTTCCAGACCCCACCATCAACCGCGCCCATATAAAAGAGATTGGGTTGGCCTGCCACGCCCGCCACAGCCCGCGTCCGCCCGCCGCGAACCGGCCCGATCATCCGCCAGTGCATTTCCTGGTACAGCTTCTCTGAGTACTGTTGCGGGCAAGCGAACTGCGCAAGAGAGAAAAAGGACATGAATGCGATGACAATGGATATGAATCGGTGAGATCGAATCAAGAGAATCTCCTGTCAGACTCAAACCTGCGATGATCTCAGCATGACAGGCCCAATAGCAAGTCAGTCGGCGCGTTCGCTTCCCCGAGGTGCTTCATTTCTTGGGTTCTTTGCGACAAGGGGGGCCTTTCATTTCAAGCCCAGATGAGCTTTCCACTATAATGCTCGGTTTCGCGTAAGACAAAATTGTTTGTTATCTGAGGGCTCCGTGAAACACTATCGCGCGCTCATTCTTGGGTTCGTATTTTCCGTTCTGCTGCTGCCCACGTCTTTCGCGCAAAGCACGCCGCCCGCTTCGTACCCCAATTATCCCAGCGAAACCCCGGCTACGTTTTCCCCGGTCCAGGACAGTTGGGATTACTCCCGCCGCGAAGTCATGGTCCCAATGCGCGACGGCGTAAAGCTGCATACCGTCATTCTCGTCCCTAAGGGCGCGAAAAACGCGCCCATCCTGCTCACCCGCACCCCCTATGATGCGTCGGCTCTCACTAATCACGTCCACAGCTCTCACCTCGGCCCAAGCCTGTACGGCTACGACAATGCCACCGATGTGATCGTCGAAGGCGGCTACATCCGCGTGGTCCAGGACGTACGCGGGAAGTACGGCTCCGAAGGCGACTACGTGATGAATCGCCCGCTCCACGGCCCTCTAAACCCGACTCCGGTCGATCACGCGACTGACACCTACGACACAATCGACTGGTTGGTCAAGAATATTCCTGAAAGCAACGGTAAGGTCGGCATCCTAGGCATTTCGTACGATGGCTTTTTGCCCCTCATGGCCCTGGTCAATCCTCATCCCGCACTGAAAGTTTCAGTGCCAATGAACCCCATGGTTGACGGCTGGATGGGCGACGATTGGTTTCACAACGGCGCCTTCCGCGAGCAGAACATGTCTTACATTTACGAGCAGGAGGCGAACCGAAAGAACGAAGAGAAGTGGTGGACCGATCACTTCGACGATTACGATTTCTTTATGGAGGCCGGATCCGCCGGTGAAGTCGGACGCCGCCATGGGATGGAACAGGTCGGCTTCTGGAACAAACTGCTCGCCCATCCCACCTACGACGCCTTCTGGCGCGATCAGGCGATGGACAAGATACTGGCCGCCCAGCCCCTGAAGGTGTCGGTAATGCTGGTGCACAGCCTTTGGGACCAGGAAGACATCTACGGCGCGCTTGCCGTTTATAAGGCAATCAAACCAAAAGACACTGACAAGGACAAGGTTTTTCTCGTTCTCGGCCCCTGGCACCATGGCCAAGAAATCGAAGATTCCAGTTCGCTCGGTGCGTTGAAGTTCGGCAGCGACACCGGCCTCTACTTCCGCCAGAATGTCTTACGCCCATTCCTAGATCACTACCTCAAGGATGATGCACCCAAGTCGGATGTCGCGCCCGTCACCGCATTCGAGACCGGAACCAACAAATGGGAACACCTCTCCGCATGGCCGGCAGGTTGCCAGAGCGGCTGTGCGATTACGCCGACACCTCTTTACTTGAACGCCGGATTAAAACTGAGATTCACTGCGCCCAGTTCCGGACAAGCCGCGTTCGACGAATACATTTCCGACCCCGCCAAGCCTGTCCCGTACCGCTCCCGCCCCAGTCAACCGATGGGCTACAGCGATGGGCTAACTTGGTCTGAATGGCTCGTGGACGATCAGCGCGAAGCTTCCGGTCGGACAGACGTTGCGGTGTTTTCATCGGAGGTTTTGACCGCGCCGGTGAAGATTAGCGGGCAGCCGGTCGCCAATTTGATTGCCTCGACCAGCGGCCCCGACTCCGATTGGGTGGTCAAAGTGATTGACGTTTATCCCGACGAGGTAGCCGGCGATCCGCACATGGGCGGATATCAGCTGATGATTTCAGCCGACATTTTTCGCGGCCGCTATCGCGAGAGCCTGGAAACTCCCAAGGCCATTGCACCCGACAAGCCTCTGCTCTACCGTTTCGCTCTGCCGGCGGCGAACCATGTCTTTTTGCCCGGCCACCGGATCATGATCCAAATACAGTCGAGCTGGTTTCCCCTGTACGACCGCAACCCACAGACCTTCGTGCCAACGATTTTCTGGGCTAAACCTGGGGATTTTCGAAAGGCTACGCAGCGCATCTACCACGCGCCAGGGCAGGAAAGCTTCATAGAATTGCCTGTGGTCAGCCAGCATTGAGGGCAGGCGGTATGATCGCCGAGATGACCAAAGTGACCTGCTACCATCCGTAACTTCAGCCTATAATCTGGGAAAAAGCTGGTCTGCCGCTGGTTTGGACCAAGTATGCCCGAAAACGCCAAAGTGGAAGAGATCGTTCGTAATGCCGTTCGGCAGGTGCTCGAGCGCCAACTCTCATCCCTGCGGGAAACCGTGGTGCAGGAAGTCCTGCGGGAGATCAGGCCCGCGCTGGCAGGCAAGGCTGGACACGCCGGAAGCGGTTCGGCTGCGCTGCAAAAGGCCGTAGCTGCAATCCAGACCGGAGCCACCCAGAAGGAAATTCTACGAGCGTTGCTGGACAATACCTTTCTTTACAGCGGGCGGACGGCTTTGTTCGTGATCAAGGGCGGGTCGGCAACCGGCTGGCAAGGTACCGCATTTCCCAATAACGAATCGATCAAAGACTTTTCGCTGAATATCAGCACCGGGCTGGCGGCGAGCGTTATGCAGTCGCATACTGCCGAGACTGGAACCGCGTCAGACATTGACCAGCACTTCATCTCCAAATTTGGAGCACCGGTAGACGGGAGAGTCGTGGTGTTGCCACTTCTACTCAAAGACAAGGTTTCGGCGCTGCTTTATGCCGACGGAGGCACTGAAGGCGGAACGCTGGATTCGGCGGCGCTGGACGTGCTTGTCCGTGCCACCAGCGCGTGGCTCGAAGTCGCTTCCGTGCGGAAGCAGGCGCACAGAGATGGGACGGATGCGGAAGCCATGCATTCAGCGCCGGTGGTGAGTGATCCGTTTGCCGGACACGATCCGATGCATGCCAAGACTCAGCACGCGACCGAAGCTGCACCGGCCGCCGCAATGTCGGCCGCAGCCGCTTGGGGCGGGCAAACCGCCGCGCTTTCCGGAGAAGACGGCGAGATTCATCGCAAGGCACAACGTTTTGCGCGCTTGCTGATGGATGAAATCAAGCTCTACAATCAGGCAAAAGTTTCTGAGGGGCGCAAACACAAAGATTTGTACGATCGCCTGAAAGACGATATTGAAAAAAGCCGGGGAACGTACCAAAAGCGTTATGGAAACACGGCGGCGGGCGCGGCAGACTATTTCAATCAGGAACTAATTCGCAGTCTCGCCGAGGATGATGTTTCTCTCCTGGGCGGCAATTTTCGGCGATAATTAAGGGTCGTGGTGGGGTTTCGCAGGTTCTTTCTCTTCGCGCTAGCTTTACTCCAAGTGTGCTCGGCTGGATTGTCTCCGGCTGCGGCGCAGACCTCCGATGTTAGTCTCAACGCCCAGCCCAATTCCCCGCAGAAACCGGCTGAGTCGCAATCGCCTGCCCCCAAATCAACTCCGGGTGCCCCGTCCTTGTCTCCACGTTCTTCGGGGAGACAGGGCGGGGACGTTCCGTCGATCTCTAAAAAGCCAGCCTCCAAAAAACCTCACGGCTCTGTCTCACGCAATCCAGCCGGGAAAACTCCGCGTACCAGCGCTAAATCAAGACGTAACACGCCGCGATTCCGAAGAATACATCAGGCATTTGTGGCGTCGGCGACTCTAAAACCGATGGCGCGCCAACTTCTGCAGGACCGGACCCCGGCGGCCTATGCAGGGGTCGAGTCGTTTGCTCGAAGACATAGTGCGGAAGATGCGGGCTCTCTGGCATGGCTAGCGGCTGGCTATGCGCATTTTCTTGATCATGATTATGTAAAGGCAATTGATCCGCTAAGCCGGGCCAAACCGCACGCCGGCGACATCGGCGACTATGTTGCTTATTATCTGGCGGCCTCGTATCTGCAGAGTGGACGCACTCCTGAAGCCGTCGCAGCTCTGAGCATATTCGACGAAAACTTCCCGCAGTCTCTCCTGATTCGCGACGCACACGTGCTCTACGCTGGTGCATTGCTCACTGACAATCGCCCCAAAGAGGCTGTTGCTCTGCTGGAGAAAGAACGCGAGCCGATAAGGGCTGATCTGGAATTGATATTGGGGCGTGCCTATGCGGCTGCCGCGGATCCGGCCAAAGCCGTCACCGTGCTCCGGCATTTGTACTTCAGTCTGCCGCTCAGCTTCGAAGCTACGGTAAGCTACGGTTGCGCAATCAGAATTGCAAAAGTTGGCTTCAACGCCGGGGATTTCACCTCCAGCTTTTGGAGATCGCAAGTCCCGCGCCGACCTCCTCGCGCATGCAAAGCGATTTCCCGAAGCCGCCGACGCCTACCGCGAATTATTGCGAGAGGCGACTCCCGCAGACAAGCCGGGAATCCAGCTTGCCCTAGCCGAGGCTTTGCACCATTCCGGCCAGAGCAGGGAAGCAAAACAGTTGCTCGACACTGTTCCAATTACGACACCGGAAATCGCTGCCGAGCGGCTCTATGACCTCGGAGAGATGCAACGAGCTGCGAACGAAGATGATGCATTCCTGCTGACTGTCGGAGAAATCCGTCAAGCCGCTCCGACCAGCCCATGGCTCGAGCAGGCCTTGCTTTATGTCGGGAATATTTATCTCTTGCGGCACGATTACGACAAGGCCATCGACGCTTATCGCGAAATCGAGCAGCGCTTTCCGAAGGGCCCGCGCGCTCCTTACTCCCACTGGAAAGCTGCGTGGCTGAGTCTGCGCCAGGGAAGAACAAACGACGCCAAGACTGGATTCGAGCAGCAGATTGCGCTTTTCCCCGACTCAAACGAAGTTCCAGCGGCCCTCTATTGGCGTGGACGCCTGGCGGAAGAGGATGGCGATGCTGCGATGGCCAGCGCGTTCTATCAGAAAATCTCAGATCGCTTTCGCAACTATTACTACGGTCCACTAGCGCGTGAGCGAAGCAGCACGTTGACCGTCGCCGCCGATCCTCCTCACTATGCGATTCTCGACCACGTTCCGCCGATTAGTGGCATGGCGTCGATTAAAGATGATCCGCCTCCGGAAGACAATCTGCGCGTAGAAAAAGCGCGCTTGCTGGAAAATGGCGGCCTGCTGGATTTCGCCGTCCGCGAGTTGAAGGCAGCAGCGGGAGAAGAAAAGGGAAGCTGGCTGCCGGCGGAGATCGCACGCATGTATCAGGAAGTAGGACGCTACGATGTCGCGGTCGAGACCATGAAGCGCGCAATACCAAGTTATTTTGCAGTGGATTTGCCCGCCCTACCGAGATCTTACTGGGAGGAGCTGTTTCCCAAGCCTTATTGGACGGACCTGAAACGCTTCTCTTCGGCGAACGGTCTCGATCCGTACTTGGTTGCGTCACTGATCCGGCAAGAATCGGAATTCAATCCTGGTGCGGTCTCAAACAAGAATGCGCTTGGCTTAATGCAGTTACTGCCAAAAGTCGGCAAGGGCGTCGCCAAGCAAGAAAAGCTAAAGCACTTTTCGCCCCAGCAGCTCTTTACCCCGGCGGTGAACCTGCAGCTCGGCACGCGTTATTTCCGCTCGATGGTTGACCAGTTCGGAGGCTTTGAATATGCGCTGGCCGCCTATAACGCCGGGGACGACCGCGTGAAAGACTGGCAAGCTGCCGGCAAATACCGCGACGTTCAGGAGTTCGTAGAGTCCATCCCCTTCACCGAAACCCGCGAGTATGTACAGGCCATCATGCGGAACGCGAATGTTTATCGCCAGCTGTACGGGACACCCTAGAGACAAATGTCTCCGCACCGTTAGGCAACAGATTTCCGAAAGGGATCGAAGAAATTCGGACACGTTCTTGCTCGAATAATGCGAGCAAACGCTCCGCGCCTTGGTTCACGGCGTAGGCGCGCTCTGATGAGGTAATCGGCAGGACGCTGACAACGAGATCTGCGGCAGGTGTGCAGGCACACAGATTCGTCATTTTCACGTCGCCCGGCACGGCAAACAAGAACGCGCTCATCTCAGAGTTTGGACCGATAGGGTCATCAAGGGCAACGGTGTGCATAGGTCCGAAGAACATCTCGTTTTGAAAGGGCAGAATTGCCAACCCTTGTAGGCACACCGACACGACGTCTTGGCCATCATGAGCGCCAACGTAGGCTCTCCGCAGTACGCAATCAACTCAATCCGCGCCGGGTAAATCTGCGCTTGTTCAGAAGGCACTTGCATGGGGGAAGATGACATTCCGTAAGTGATATAAACGACGCGGTCATGAACGGGAGTAGTAAATCGGCGGAAGAAAGACCCGGACTTCGGAGGAATTCGGCATACCGATACCGCAGGCCACATTCCAGCCGGTGGCTCGCGAACGAAGTCAACCCCCGACCGAAGAAGGACTCGTACTTGGCAAATCGAGCATCCATGCCAACCGCCGCTTTCGAAGAGCATTTCCGGGGAAGTTTACACCGATTTTTCAGCCGCCGGCGCCTTCGCGAACAAGATCTCAAACACCAGCAATCCTGCTCCCACCACAATCGCGCTGTCTGCAACATTGAACGCCGGCCACTGGTATGACCCGATATAAACCAGAAGAAAATCCACTACGCGCCCGCTCAGCAATCGGTCCCAGAGATTTCCCAGCGCGCCACCCAGAATCAGCGATAAGCCAACTCCTGTGGCGGTCATCGTGTGACTGCTTCGCCATAGCAGGGCAGAGACAATCACCAGCGCGACAATCGAGAACAGCACCAGTAGCGCAATTTTCCATTCCGAGGGCGAGTCAGCAAACAGTCCAAAGGCAGCTCCTCGATTTTCCACATGTGTAATATAGAAAACGCGCTTTATGACAGTAATGCTGTCATGCAGGGAAATATCTTTCGCCACCAGCCGCTTGGTGAAGCGGTCGAGCAGCAACACACCCAAGGCTATGAATAGATGAAATCTTCGCATTACTCGCTGGCCAGTCATTTGAGGGTCTAAGAATTAGATGGCGGCGACGGGACCGCGGCTTCGAGCTGCTTCAGCACCGGAGAGCATCGCTCACAGACCGTTGGATATTCCGCGTCTTCGCCGACGTGAGTTGAATAATTCCAGCAACGTTCGCATTTTTTGCCTGCGGCCTTGCTCACCTCGACAGCCAAGTTTCCCGTGCCGTTCCCAGACACGCCGCGCTCCAAGTCGACCTGCGAGACGATGAACAGGTACCTGAGATCGTCCTTGTGTTTTTCGAGCACACTATACAGGGAATTCGAGGCAGTTAGCTTTACCTGCGCCTCCAGGTTCCCACCAATCTGTTTGTTATTGCGTGCTTCTTCGAGCGATTTGAGCACTACGCTGCGAACCTCGTGGAGCTTGCCCCACTCGTCGTCCGATTTCTGCCACTCGGCCACGCTGAAGAGTTTGCCCGCGACCTGCATCCGATTCCAGAAATTATCCAAATGGACGCTCTCCGGACGGTCCGGCAGCGCCGGCAGGTGCTGCCAAACTTCTTCGCAGGTGAAGCTCATGATCGGCGCCAAAAGCCGGACAAGCGTTTCACCGATCACCCATAACGCGGTCTGAGCAGCGCGCCGCGCGTGGGATTTCCGGCCAAATGTGTACAACCTGTCCTTCAAAATATCGAAATAAAATGCGCTGAGATCCACTACGCAGAACTCGGTGATGCGATGGTAAATTCTGTGAAAGGCAAATTCACTGTACCAATTGACCACCTGGTCGTTCAGGGTCGCGGTCTGGCGCAACATGAACTGATCTAGCGGCTCCATCTCTTCGTGAGGGACCGAGTCCTTCGCCGGATCGAAATCGTAAAGATTACCCAAGATATAGCGGAACGTATTCCGGATTTTGCGATAGTTCTCTGCGACGCGCAGCATCATTTTTTCGGAGCCGACCACGTCTTCGCGAAAATCCACCGATGCCACCCACATCCGCACGATTTCTCCGCCCAGGCGATCAGCAATGTCCACCGGGTCAACATCATTGCCGCGCGATTTGGACATGGCTTGTCCCTGTTCATCGAGCGTCCAGCCGGGCGTGACCACGCCTTTGTAGGGCGGGGTGGCGCGCGTGCCCATGCCGCAGAGCAGGGAAGACTGGAACCACCCGCGGTACTGGTCTCCGCCTTCAAGATAGAGGTCGGAAGGCCAGGGGTAATCCGGCTCCGCCGCCACCAGCGACAGATAGCTGGCACCGGATTCGAGCCATACGTCGAAGATGTCGGTTTCTCTATCGAATTCCGTGCTGTCGCAATTCGGGCAATTCGTTATTGCGGGAAGAATCGCGTCGGCCTCAGCTGTAAACCATGCATCCGCGCCCGAGCGAGCGAAAAGTTCGACGACTATACGGTTGATCGCGGGATCGTTGAGCGGCTTGCCGCAAGACTTACACAGGAATACCGCGATCGGCACGCCCCAGATACGTTGTCGCGAAATGCACCAATCGGGGCGGGTAGCGATCATATTGGACATGCGTTCTTCACCCCACGCCGGGTCCCATTTCACTTTCTTGATTTCATTCAGCGTGCGTGAGCGAAGAGTTCCTCCGCCTTCCATGGGGGTTTCCATGGAAATAAACCACTGCTCAGTGGCGCGGAAGATCACTGGATTGTGGCAACGCCAGCAATGCGGGTAAGAGTGCTCAGTTTTTTCGAGGTGCAGCAATGCGCCACGATTCTTTAGCAAATCGATGATCACATGATTTGCGTCCCACACGCGCTTGCCGTCGTACTCCGGCAGGCCGTTGCGCAGGATGCCTTTTTCGTCCACATTGCTGGTGGCGTCGAGTCCATACTTAACGCCGGTTGCGAAGTCCTCGGCGCCATGCGCGGGCGCGGTGTGCACGACGCCAGTTCCGGTGTCCATGGTGACGTAGTCGGCGAGTACGCCGAGGACCTTTCGGTCAAGAAATGGGTGCTGGAAATTTAGACGCTCAAGCTTCCTGCCCGGAAAATTTGCAAGTTCGTGAGGGCTCGCGAGACGACACTTCTCCGCCACGTCTTTTGCGAGCTTTGAAGCCACGATGTAAACTTCGCCGCCCGATTCCAGTGCGACGTACTCCTCATTAGGATGGAAGGCCACCGCCATCGAGGCCGGAAGTGTCCACGGAGTCGTGGTCCAGATGATGGTCGAAACTTTCTTTCCTGCTAGCGATGGGTCAATTTTCCCGGGATCGTCGATCAGCGCATACTTCACCCACACGGTCGGGCTGGTGTGGTTCTCGTACTCGACTTCAGCCTCAGCCAGAGCGGTCTCGTCATACATGCACCAATAGACGGCGCGCAGCCCCTTATAGACGAAGCCCTTCTTGTAAAAGGAGTAGAAGGTCTCGAGCACCACTGACTCATACTGCGGATCCATGGTCGCGTACGGGCGATCAAAGCGCCCGAAAACGCCGATGCGTTTGAACTGCTGCCGCTGCAAGTCAAGAAATTTCTGGGCGTATTTGCGACACTCGACACGCACGTCGAGCGGACGCATTTGCAGCTTTTTACCGCCGAGTTCCTTGTCGACCTTAATTTCGATAGGCAGACCGTGACAGTCCCATCCCGGCACGTAGGGGGCGTCGAAGCCCGCCATAGTCTTCGATTTGACGACAAAATCCTTCAAACACTTGTTCAGTGCGGTGCCCAGGTGGATGGGCCCGCTGGTGTATGGCGGCCCATCGTGCAAGACGTAAACCGGGGCCCCTTTTCTGGCTTCCCGGATGCGCTCATAAAGGCGCATTTCCTCCCATCGCTCCAGAATCTTGGGCTCGTTCTGGGGTAGATTGGCCTTCATGGGAAAGCCGGTTTTGGGAAGGTTGATGCTAGATTTCAGGTCCACTCGGTCGGATTCTCCCAAACACTTGATTCTTTTCATTATAGGGAGCAATCGAAACAACGTCTATTGAGCGCGTGCAATGGACCGATGGGCTTGCCAGGCTAAAGCACCTACTGTCTCTTCCCTTCAATTTTGAGGGTAGTTTCCAAAGTCACCCGACAGCTGCCAAAAAATTGACCTGCGCGTGTACAATTTTCTTAAGGTTACGTTTCCCGAGTGTGAGCATCTAAACTGAAGGAAAGCGCAAGACCGTGCCGCCGCCAGTAAGTAGGAGTCGGCCAACAGTTTATGAATCAGGATCACCAGATGTGCAACTTGGTGATCGGGGTGCTCATCAAGTAAGAGATAACGGCCAGAACTGGCCCGCTAACCAGGAACTCGGGTAACATATGGCGACATTGGAATTCAAACCACCGCAGACCGCTACAGCGGAACCCGAACTGAACCTGCTGATGCCGAAAGGCTCAGAGCAGTCACTGTGGGGATCGCTTGTCCAGAACTTCAAAGATACTTTCTTCCCCAAAGAGCTGCCGCCACTGGTTCTCACCTCGAAGCCTGTCCCGGTAAAAGATATTTGGGGGTTCTACAGCTACAAGAAAAGTGGGGCTACGCTTTCGACGATTTCGCACATCATTGTTCTTGCTGCGATTCTCTTGGGCACCTACTATCTCGGCAAGAAAGTGACAGAGGAACCGAAGAAGGAAGTGGTCACGCTGATCGCGCCTAATCTCGATGTCCCGGTAATGAAGCCTGCCAAGACCGAATCGGGCGGCGGCGGGGGCGGCGGCGATCGCGACAAGTTCAAGGCGCCGAAAGGGAATATTCCCAAGCCGTCCATGCAGCAGATAACGCCTCCGGCCATCGTTGTCCGGAATGATCACCCGAAACTGCCAGTTGAGCCAACGGTAGTTATGCCTCCGCAGGTCAAGCTGGCAATGAACGCGCCGAACCTCGGCAATCCTACCGCGGCTATGCCGTCTGGGCCTCCATCCAACGGAACCGGCAGCGGTGGTGGAATTGGTTCAGGAAGCGGTGGCGGAATTGGCGTGGGTACTGGGCCGGGCGTTGGCGAGGGCCGCGGTGGCGGAATTGGCGGCGGGGTGTTCAGAGTCGGTGGCGGAGTGAGCGCACCCAAGGCAATCTATGCTCCGGATCCGGAGTATTCGGAAGAAGCACGCAAGGCGAAGTATCAGGGAGTGTGCGTGCTCAGTCTGATTGTGGGACCCGACGGCAAGCCACGCGAGATTAAGCTCTCGCGCAGCCTGGGGTTGGGACTCGATGAAAAGGCCATGGAAGCGGTCAACAAATGGAAGTTTGAACCCGCTCTTAAGGATGGCAAGCCGGTCGCGGTTGCGATTAATGTCGAAGTTCAGTTCCGGCTTTACTAACAGTTGAGGGTGTCAGAGGCCAGCCCACGCGGCTGGCCTTTTTTCTTTGGGGTGTCACTCTTTCAGATCCACGTGAGTGATGTCTCTAATTTCCTGGCCAAGAAACAGGGTTCCGAGCCGGCGAAATTTTTCGTCTGAGTCGGTTACGAAAAACTTAAGGTTACTGGCTCTCGACAATCGTTTTTCCAGTGGCCTAACCCCATCTAGCTGTCCCGGTCCCACCTTAGAAGTTCCAGAGACCACAAGGTTCAAGACTGCAAGCGCAACGGATTCGGCCGAATCCACCAGAGTCACGTTCTCAGGAATCACCCGATGAAGAAGAGGTTTCAGCAGAGGATAGTGCGTACAGCCGAGCAGCAACACATCCGCCGAGCGAAAACCGTCAGTGAAAACTTCACCAAGATAAATTCTCGCAACCTGCTCGGTAACTGCATGGTCTACCCAGCCTTCTTCAACGAGCGGGACCAGCAGAGGACAAGCTTTCTCGCGAGCTTCGAGCTGCAAAACAGAAAGTGCCTTATGGTACGCGTGGCTCGAAATCGTTGCCTCAGTCCCGATTACGACAACTTTACGAGTACGGGATTCCGCCAACGCGCGCTCCGCTCCCGGCTCGATCACGCCCAGAACTCGGACCGAAGCTGCGCTTCGAATCTGCTCGATCGCGAGGGCGGTTGCCGTGTTGCAGGCGATTACAAGTAGTTTCGCCCCCTGCTGCTCCAGAAAGTGTGCGGCCTCGCAGGCATACCTGGACACCGTTTCGGCAGATTTCGAGCCGTAGGGAAGACGGGCGGTATCGCCAAAGTAGAGATATTGGGCGTTCGGAATAACCTCAAGTAACGCTTTAAGTACAGTCAAGCCGCCGAAGCCGGAATCGAACACGCCGATCACAGGTTGGGGCATATTCCTATTCAACCTGATCAGAGCGTCCCCGTGCCGCGCTACTCAGTTCTGCGACTTGCCCGCAGCATTGCCCCGCAGGTATTGGCGCTCCGTGAGGACAGGTTCTGGGATGCCCGAGAAACGTGCAGATCTTGTCCGTAGCCTCGGGTGAGAGGATGTGCTCGAATTTGCACGCCTGCTGCTCGATCTCCGATTCGCTTTCCAAAGCGAGACTATCCGTGAATAGCCGCTCGGCGAGGCGATGGCGGCGAATGATATCGGCGGCGCGCTGGCGTCCTCGCGGAGTCAGTTCTACCACCATGCTGCCATCCCCAATGGAGACGCCTGCGGGCTTCAGCGCGTCGTGGCAGGGATTCACGAACGGCTTGTGGTCGTGGGCTTGGGGCGGATGTGGCGCCGTTGAAACAAGTCCGATCTCGCGCATCTTGTCTACCGCAAGGCTCACCGGCAAAGCCCCATGCACTTCCATGTGCTCGATTTCTGCGATCTCGCCATGTTCCTCCACTACCCAGAGCTCTTCGAGTACCTCCTCGAATTGCTCCTCGTCCGCCATAGAGAAGACCTCCTGCGCAGCGATCTTGCCATGATGCAGCTCAATCCTGCGGTCACCAAGCCGCGCGACCACAGGGTCGTGCGTCACCATCACGATTGTGCGTCCCTGCTGGTGAAGTTCTCGCAGCAGGCGCAGCACAATTTCTTCATTGAGGGCGTCAAGGTTCCCCGTCGGTTCATCGGCCAAAATGATTTTGGGATCGTTGATTAGTGCACGGGCAATGCACGCTCTTTGCTGTTCGCCACCGGAAAGCTGTGCCGGCAGATGGTTGGCGCGGTCTTTGAGTCCGACACGGCCCAGCGCATCAAGCGCCTCCCGTTCGTCGGTCATGCTGTGGAAATACTGCGCCAGCATGACATTTTCAAGCGCTGTTAGATACGGAATCAGATGGAACTGCTGAAAAATAAAGCCGATCTTTTCTGCTCGAACCCGAGTCAGCTCATTGGTGCTTAGGCGGGCGACATTTTCGCCGTCCAGCCAGATCTCACCTGAGCTGGGACGATCGAGACAGCCGACCAAATTGACCAGAGTGGATTTGCCGGATCCGGAAGGGCCCATCACAGCAATCCACTCCCCGGACTCAACTCGAAGAGTGAAGTCGTCGAGTGCGCGGATCACGCCTCCAGGAGCCTCAGCCCTTGCCGGATAGAACCTGCTGACGTTGTTCAGCCGGATCATCTATTCTCCCCTCAAAATCATAGCGGGCTGAATCTTGCGCAGCAATCGCAAAGGAAGCACGGTGGATGCGAGCGTGACCACCAGACAGCCAACCAGCACCTCCGGAAATACGCTGAGCCGAGGGGTAACCGGGGCGTGAAAATTCGCGCGACCAATCCACGACGCGATGCCGGTTCCGACGGCGAATCCAAGAATTGCTCCCACCGACCCCAGCACGGCGGCTTCTCCGGCGACGAACATTGCGATGAGCCGATCGGACGCGCCGAGCGCTTTCATAATCGCGAAATCACGGCGCCGGTCAAATACCCAACCCGTGAGTGTCGCCAGAACGCAAAGTGCAGCCGTGCAAATGATGAATGCCGCTGAAGACAGCATCGTCGAGCGGGTCTTGCCTAAAATGTTGGCCTCGCCCTCGGTGACTTGCCGCACGGCGCGCACGCTCGCGCCTGGAAGGATCTGCTGAAGCCTTTGAAGCAGGGAATTCACCTCTTCCGGCGCACCATGAGCTGCGATTTCTACCACGGACGGTTCGAGTCCAGTCCAGGAACGGAAGTCCTGCAAGGAAATGTACACGCGGCTGTCTTCGCCGGCTCCGGTGCGCAAAGTTCCGGCAAGAGACAGCGGAATATCGCGACCCTCATATTTGAGAGTGAACCGCGCATTATCATTATCCGGAGCGACCAGCCGCGCAGCCCGAACTCCCACCAGAGCCTCGTTCGAGGATTTCGGCCATGAAGAGACAGACCACCAGGGATTCAGTTTTCTGACCAGGTCGAAATCCGTCCCGGAAACTACGACTGGCTGGTCTTTTTCATCGCGCGCCACCGTGTAGGCGAACGGGACAGCTAGTCCGCCGCCGGCAATGGCAGATTGGATAGTCCGCAAGGTCTCTGGCGAGAAGTTCTTGCCGTCACCGGCTTCAACTACGATGTTTGCGCCGAAGTTACGAAATTCTTTCCGCAGTTTCGCCTGCACATCGACAAACAAGTTGAGCATGGCGGTTGCGGCTGCTGCGGCCACGATCGTGGCGGTCAGTGCTGAGACAGCGCTCCCTTTTCTGAGCATGGCGGCACGAACCAGCATGCGCAGGAGCATCGAGGTATGTC
>WNFJ01618179.1_pt5 | contig 22098 bp, 19 predicted proteins | sample 5400461 | NCBI WGS metagenome assembly WNFJ01 (sample SAMN13153349, study PRJNA577476) | soil metagenome | isolation source: 115 cm saprolite on Douglas fir-dominated hillslope | place: USA:California | collected 2013-09-17
GATGGGGCCCGTGATGATGAAGGTGATGCCGTATACGCCGCAGCATCTCCTCGCCCGCAAGGACGCGCTGGCGCTCACGCCGGATCAGGTCACCCGGCTCACGGCGTTGCGCGACGCCGCCATGAAAGCGCGCGAAGCCGCCGAGGCCGAGGCGATGGCGCACCTGAAGGAGCTGAATCAGGCGGAGGACGCCGCGCAGCCCGATACGGTGGCGCTGAAGACGCACTTCCAGGCCGTGCACGGCGCGATGGGGAAGGCGCATTGGGCCATGCTCGCCGCCGCGGCGCAGGCGCGGGGGGTGCTCACCGACGCGCAGCGCGGTAAGCAGCAGGTGTGGGCCGACTCGATGAAGGCGTGGGGGCAGCAGCACCGCCAAATGATGAACCCCAATCGGTCGCCCTGAGCCGGGTGAGGCACGCTGTCACTGCCACCCGCGTCCGTGTCCCGACTGACGGACAGCCGCGGGAGACGATGCGGGGCTGAGGCGTGCGGGAGGCGCCGTTGGGTTCGCGAGCGCGCCCGCTACGGCGTGGCTAGGCGGCCCGGCGCGGGCGCCCCCGCCCCAGGGCCGATTGGATCATCAGGAACTCGCCCAGGTTGTCCATGGTGAGGAGCCCGACGAGGGCGCCGCGACTCGTCACGGGGAGCGCGTGGCACGCGCAGCTTTGCAGCCGCGCGAATGCCGTATCGAGCATCTCCCCGGCGTCGACGACCTGGAAGTCGCGCCGCATGATGTCGCCCACGCGCCAGTCCTGCCCCCGTTGCGCCAGCGCTTTGAGGACGTCGCTGCGCAGCAACACGCCCACGACGCGGCCGTCTTCGACCACGGGGAAATCCTGCTGCGGCCCGGATAGGACGAGATCGAGCACCCGGCGCGCGGGTTCGCCGGGCGTGAGCTTCTGGAAGTTGGTCAGCATGGCGCGGCTCACGGGAATCCCGCCCAGGGCGGAACGCATCTGCACCACGCTCGCCTCCTGTGCCGCGCCAATCCAGACGAAGAGGGCGATGAAGAGTAGGAAGGGGTTGGCGAACAGCCCCACGAACCCGAACAGCAGGGCCATCGCCTGACCGACGTGGGCGGCGAGCTGCGTCGCTCGGGTGTAATCCATGCGCATCGCCAGCAGGGCGCGGAGCACGCGCCCGCCGTCCATTGGAAACGCGGGCAGCAGGTTGAACGCCGCGAGCGACACGTTCACCACCAGCAGTTGTTCGAGCACCGGGCCGCCCGTGGCGGAGAGCGCCGCGAGGGGTTGGAGCGTCTGGGTGAGCTCGAGCCATAGGTAGAGCGCCACCGCGATGACGACGTTCACGGCCGGACCGGCGAGGGCGACCGCCACCTCCTGCCGGGGATCGTCCGGGATCCGCTCGAGCCGCGACACGCCGCCAATGGGCAGCAGCGTGATGTCGCGGGTCTGGATGCCGAAGCGCTGGGCGGTGAGGGCGTGACCAAGCTCGTGCAGCACCACGCAAGCGAACAGCGCGAGCACGAACCCAATGCCTGCGAAGGCGGCGGCGGGGGTCCCCCCGCCGATCCAGCGGCTCAACCCCACCCAAGCGAGCAGCAGCAGGAAGGTGCTGTGAACGTACAGGCCAATGCCGGCCACCGTGCCGATCTTCCAGGACCATTTCATAGTGGGCCCGCCTCCTTACGCCCGGCGAATCCGTTTCGCGCGTGGTATCGCCTGCTCAATCTACCGCTCGCCAACGATTTCCGTGCGGAGGGTGGGGAGTGGCCGCGGACGGGGATGTGAGCGCGGTCGCTTTCCGTCGTCGGCGCCACCGCGGCTTCTCTAGCAAGAGAGGCCGACGTGTGAGCGCCGTGCTAGAGCGCTCATTGATGCGCGATTGGCGCGCTTAGAGCAGAATGAGCCCCCGCCGCAGTCCCGTCGCGACGGCTTCCGCGCGATTGGCCGCGCCGAGCTTCTCGTAGATCGCCGCGAGATGCGTCTTCACCGTGTGCTCCGAAATGCCGAGCCGCGCGCCGATCTCCTTATTCCCGAGCCCTTCGCCGAGCAAGGCGAGGATCTCCGCTTCGCGAGGTGTTAGGGCACGGCCGCCCGGGTCGGCTGGAGTCGGCGCGCCATCACTCGACTTCGCGGGGAACACGGCTGTGGCGAGCTCAGCGGGCAACGAGGTCAATCCGGCCGCCGCCGCGTGCACAGCGGCGAGGATCTCGGCTGCGGTCGCATCACGCGGGAGCGCCGCGCGCGCACCCGCGCGTAACGCAGCAATGGCGACCTCGCTTTCGAGCTCGTCCAGGAGCATGACGACCGGGGTGCCGCCCCGAGCCTGAGTTTGTTCGAGGCCAAGCGGCATCGCCAGAGAAGACTCCGCTCCCGCCTCGAGCACCACGACGTCAGGGCGCCGCTGCTCGATGACCGCGTCGAGAGACTCAACGGAGTCGCTTGGCGCGACCGCCACGTCGAGCCCCGCCTCCTGGAGCAGTTGCTCGACCCCCCGACCCCCACTGGTGGGGGCTACGACCAAGACGCGAATCACGACTGAGCGCGGGATGGCGGACCCGGGTCGGCGCCAGTGCGGCGGCGGGCCGCCCCGCGACGGCTGGGGGCCCGCGGGCGGGCGCGCCGAGATGCGTGGCGCTCCCCGCGCAGCCACTCCGCGACCGCGGCGACCGGCACGGCCAGCGCCAACCCCCCGTAGATCAGCGTGTTGATGCCGACCACGCGGCCCGCCACATCGGCCAGGGGGCCACCCGAGTACCCGGGCGCGAGGCGTACATCGGCGCGGACCCACCGCGGCTCGCTGCCGTTCCCGTCATCGCTTGCATGGATGATCCCGACCGTAATGGCACCGGCGCGGCCGTCGGGGTGGCCGACCGCGATCACCAGATCGCCGACCCGGAGGGCGGGTGCAGCCCGCAAGACCGCCGCCGCGATGTCGGCCGGGGGGTCGAACTCGAGCGCCGCTAGATCACGCTGCCGGTCGCGCGCCACGACGCGGGCCGAAGCGCTCCCGCCGTCTGAAAACTGGACCGTGACGTCGTCACCGCGCGCGACGTGGGCGTTGGTGATGACGACGCCGCGGGCGTCCCATACGACGCCTGCCCCCACGCCAGCCCCGCGGGTGCGTACGACGACGGTCACCCGGCGCAGCGCCGCGACGATAGCGGGTATTTCGTCTCCCAGCGCTGCGGACGCGCTCGCCGGGGCTAGCGTCTCTTCCATCGTCACGCCGCCCGCGACCGCGGCCGCTCGCCCACCGTGACGTTGACCGTCTTCGGTTGTCCTCCCCGGATCACCCGCGTCGCGACGGGCTGTCCGATCCGGTCGCGGCCCAGATGCGCCAGCACGTCGGCCGGATCGCTGACGGCGGCGCCGTCGATCTCCAACAACACGTCGCCGATGAGCAGGCCGCCGCGGTCCGCCGGCCCCCCCGACTCCAGGCTCACCACGAGCAGGCCGAGGTCGCTCGTGAGGTTCAGCTTGGCGACAAGAGACTGAGGTACGCGCACGGGTTGCATGCCGATCCCTAGATAAGCTCGCCGGATCGTCCCACGTTCCAGAAGCTCCGCCACGACGCGCTCGACGGTCGCGACCGGGATCGTGAGACCTGCGCCGCGCGCCAGGGCCGAGGTATTGATGCCGAGCACGCCGCCGTCGGCATCGATCGAGGGGCCGCCCGAGAACCCGTCATAGATCGCCACGTCCAGCCGGACGAGCGCATCGAGCTCTCCGCCCTGCCAGGTGCGCCAGGGACCATCGACGCTACTGACCACGCCCCAGCTGGCCGTGAGGCTCGGCCCCGGCCGCCCCAGCGCCAACACGAGCTGGCCGATCTTCGGTATGCCCTCGTGCAGCGTGGCCGTGGCGACGCCGGGAGCGGTGAGCTTCAGGACGGCGAGGTCCGTGCTGGGGTCGCGCCCGACGAGCGTCGCCGGCACCTTGGCGCCATCGGGGAGCGTGACGGTGATGTCGTCATCGCGGCGGATGGTGTGGTGTGTGGCCACGACCACGCCGGCGCGCCAGTGCACGCCGCTCGCCGGGATGCGCCGTCGGGCGTGGATCGCGACCACCGCCCGCCCGGCCGACTCGACGGCTTGAGCCAGATCGTTCGAAAGAGATTGTAGTAGTGCACTCATCGCTGCCTCCCGTTCGGGACAGGCGGGAGCGCCCGTCCACTTGACCGAGAGTATGGCGGGGCGGGGTCGCGCGCGGCATCGGTCAAACGGGCGAGTCGCCTCGGGGCGGGGGGCGTGTCATACTTCTCTCCGTGACACGACCGCGCTGGCGTCCGGTCGGCGGGGCCGCGCGTGGGTTCGTGAGCTAGGAGCGCGGCTATGGATCCTCATGTTCGCTTGAGCCAACGGCCGCGGTTGCCGGAATTGGCCGAAGGACGCTACGGGCGCCTGTTTCCCGACCTGCCCGGCCACCCGGCGGCGGGCGACGAGCTGCTTCGCTACGGGGCCGCCGGGGGACCGTTAGAGTCGCGCGACAGCGGGCACGGTCTAGGGGACGACAATCCGCGCATCGCCGCGGGCTGGCCCTTCTTCGGGCAGCTGATCGCTCATGACATCACGCATGACCGCGCGCCGCTCCAAGAGCGCGAAGACCTGGTGGCGCTCCAGAACTTCCGCACACCCCGCTTGGACCTCGAGTGTCTCTACGGCGCGGGGCCCACCGGGCAACCGTATCTGTACAATCGGCAGGACGTGGACAAGCTGCTCGTCGGCTCGAGCAACAGCCCCATCGGCGATTTGCCGCGCAATCAGCAGGGGGTGGCGCTCGTTGGCGACGCGCGCGACGATACCCAGCTGTTCATCTCGCAGCTGCACCTCGCATTCCTGCATTTTCACAACCGCGTCGTGGATCGCGTGCGGGCGCAGGGGATGGAGCCCGACCGGATTTTCGAGCGCGCCGCGCAACTGGTGCGGTGGCACTACCAGTGGATCGTCGTGCATGAGTTCCTCCCGCTGATGGTGGGCGAGGACCTGACGCGGGAGGTGCTGGAGCAGGGCGCGAAGGTGTGTCGCTTCGCGGGTCGGCCGTTCATTCCGGTCGAGTTCTCGGACGCAGCGTACCGCTTTGGCCACGCGCAAATCCGCGGCACCTACGACGTCAATGCGCAGCTCCGCGGCATCCCCCTGTTCCCGGACCTGGTCGGTGTGTGCCCCGTGACGGCCGAGCGCCGGATCGACTGGGCCCGCTTCTTCGCCTTTCCGAACGCCTCGCCACCGCAGGCGAGCCGGCGCCTGGGCCCGCGGCTCGTCGCTCCTCTGATGCGGCTGCCCGAGGCCCTGGTGGGCCAGCCGGAGCGCCCGGAATTCGCCTCGCTCGCGTCGCGCGACCTATATCGCGCTCATGCGGTGCAGCTACCGTCGGGGGAAGCCGTGGCACGGGCCATGGGCGTCCCGCCGTGCCCGCGAGGCGCCCTGCGAGCGGGGCCGGCGGGGGCCTCGGGGGAGACGCCGCTCTGGCTCTATATCTTGGCGGAGGCGGAACACCAGCAGGCGGGTGAGCGGTTGGGCGAGGTGGGCGGCCGCATCGTCGCCGAGGTGCTGATCGAGCTCCTGAACCACGATCCCACGTCCTATCTGAGTGCTGGGCCGACGTGGCAACCCGAGCTCGCGAACCAGCGCGGCGCGTTCGGGATCGTCGATCTGCTACGGTACGCGGGGGTCGGCTGACCTCCCGTACCGAGTGGCGCGGGCGGGAACGGGTGACCAGGGCTCGGGCCATCGCACAGACGCGTCCCCCGCTGCCGCAGAGGTCAGCGTGCGTCCGACGCTTTCGCAGGACTGGCTAGCTGTGATTGCTCCCGGCCATCGCAGGCGACACCGTGCCGCGAGCGACCCGGACGAACGAGTCGACCAGGGATGAGGCAGAGTCCTTGCGCCAGACGAGCGCGAACCAAAGTGGGATTGGCGCGTCGATGAACGGGCGGTGCACGATGGACTCGGTGACATCGGGGTAGCCGGCGGCCACGGCGGAGTTCGCGAGCATCCAGGCGTCGCCCGCCGCAATCGGGACATTGGCCGAGGGGTCACCGCGATGGCCGCGGTGGCGGGTGGGAACGAGCCCGCGACTCTCGAGCGCCGTCCGCAACACGCGGTACAGCTGGGGACGCCGACTTGGGGAGGGGTGCAGCCACGTCAGATCGCTGAGGTCGTGCAGCTGAATCTGGGACTGTGCGGCCAGCGGATGCGTCGCGGGGAGTAGCACGCCTGTGACCGCGCAGTCGACCAGCTGCAGGGCTTCGAGCCCCGGGACGGGCCAGGCCGTGACAAACATGGCCGCCACGTCGATCCGCCGTTCTCGCAAGGCGGCCTCTTGCTCGGCCTCACTCACCCGCAGCACGCGTACCGACGTCTCGGGCAGCGCGCGCCGGAACGCCCCCAGCAGCCGCAGGACGACGGGGGTGTAGACGTACAGGTCGCCGTGACCAAACGTCAGCCCTGGTCGGGTGTCCGCTCCTCGAGCGGTCGCCACGGCCCGCGCCGCGCTCGCCAGCGCGTTCCGCGCGTCGGGCAGAAAGTGTTCGCCGGCCTGTGTGAGCCGCGCACCACGCGGCAGCCGCTCGAACAGGGGGACGCCGACCTCCCGCTCGAGGTCGCGGATCTGCTTGGAGAGGGCGGGCTGGGCGACGCGGAGGCGACTGGCCGCGCGCAGGAAGCTCCCTGCCTCGGCCACCGCGACGAAGTATCTCAGGTGGCGTAATTCCATGTCGGGTCAGAACGCTCCGCTTGATAACTAACGCTCAGAACGGCCGGCGGCCATGAGGTAATCCCCGCAAGGCGGTCGCAGCGCGGAACCCAGCGCCGGCACCCCGGGGCGCGCGATCACGGCGCTCGAGCGCCGTCCTGCAGCGGAGCGAGCCCCGGCGGTCGGTCGTTCCGTGCTTCACGCCGAGCGCTCTCTCGACGCACCTCCGATGTCGCTCAGGGACGGCAAGCTGGGTCGAGCACCCCCGGGCCCACAACGGACGGCGAGTAGCGCTCCCGGCTCACGAGCAAAGGATCGCGCTGCGCGGCGGAGTTGTGACGCGCTCGAGCACTTCGCCGGGCTGCTCACGTTGGCTCCCGAACGCCTCATTTACCTAACCGACTCTTCACGCTCGGTTCGGATATCCCGCGGCGCGGTCGGGTGTCCGCGGCAGTTCCCGCGCTGGGAGCTATCGCTCACAGCGCTACCTCGCCTAACGAGAAAGTATTGGACTGGCGTGGCCTCGCCGAGCATGTGTCTACGTCCGAATTCCACTGGCTGTTGACACCCTTGCGGCTCCTCGGGACAGGTTCAAGGCGAGCCGTCCCTAGAACGACGAGCGGGAGCGTGCGGCCTTGGTCCTCATGGCACAGGGAAGTCGGTGAGTGTCCCGCTGCGGGTGCTTTTCGCGGAAGACTCTGAGGACGACGCCCGGTTGGTGCTCCGGGAGCTCGAGCGGGCGGGCTACCAGCCGACCTTCGAGCGCGTCGACACGCCATCCGAGATGGAGGCGGCGCTCGATCGTCATCCCTGGGATCTCGTGATCGGCGACTACAGCATGCCGGGGTTCAGCGGGCCCGCAGCCCTCGCCTTATTACGAGCCCGCGATCTCGATACCCCCTTCATCTTCGTTTCGGGCACGATCGGCGAAGACGTCGCGGTCGAGGCGATGAAGGCGGGCGCGCAGGATTTCCTGACCAAGGGGAACCTCCGGCGTCTGACCCCGGCCATCGATCGGGAGCTGCGGGACGCGGCCGTGCGGCGCGAGCGCCGCCGGGCGCAGACGGACCTGCTGGAACGGGCGCGCCTGGCGGAGCTGAGTTCCGAGGTCGGGACCGCCCTGACGCGAGGCGAGGGCCTGCGCGAGACGCTGCAGCGCTGCGTCGAGGCGTTGGTGCGCCACCTCGACGTTGCCTTCGCCCGCATCTGGACCCTCAACGACGCCACGAACACGCTCGAGCTACAGGCGAGCGCCGGTATGTACACCCATATCGACGGCCCACACGGCCGCGTCCCGCTGGGCCAGGACAAAATCGGGGTGATCGCCGAGCAGCGCCGTCCCCATCTCACCAACCAGGTGGTAGGCGATCCTGACGTCCAGGACCAGGAGTGGGCGCGGCGCGAGGGGATGGTGGCGTTCGCGGGGTACCCCCTGGTGGTGCACGAGCGAGTCGTCGGGGTCATGGCGATGTTCGCCCGCCACGCGCTCTCCGAGTTCGTGCCCAAGGCGCTGGCGTCGGTCGCGAGCGCCGTGGCCGTCGGCATCGAGCGCAAGCGCCAGGAGGAGGCGCTGCGACAGTCTGAGGAGCGGTTTGCCAAGGTGTTCGAGGCCAGTCCGGTCGGCATCACGATCACGACGCTCGACGACGCGCGGTTCCTGGACGCGAACGCGGCGTTTCTGCGCATGACCGGCTTCACCCGCGAGGAGGTACTGGGGAAGCGCGCGCTGGATCTCGGCATCTGGGCCGATCCGATGGATCGCTCGCGCCTGATCGGCCAACTCACCGGTGGGGGGGCAGCGCGGAACCTCAGCGCCTCGATCCGGACCAAGGATGGCAGCACCCGGGAGATCCTCGTGTCCCTGGAGCGGTTCGCCGTGGCCGGCACCGCGTGCGTGCTGTCGCTCGTGAACGACGTCACCGAGTCGCGGCGCCTCGAGGGCCAGCTGCGCCAGGGGCAGAAGATGGAGGCGGTCGGACGGTTGGCAGGCGGGGTGGCCCACGATTTCAACAACCTCCTGACCGTGATCACGAGCTACAGCGAGCTCTTGCTCGAGGATCTCGCGTCGGGCGATCCCAAGCGCGACGATGTCGAGCAGATTCGCAAGGCGGCGCAGGGCGCCGCCGCGCTCACGCGCCAGCTGCTGGCGTTCAGCCGCCAGCAAGTGCTCGAACCCAAGGTGCTGGATCTGAGAGCGACCGTCGCGGGCACCGAAAAACTGCTCAAGCGGCTGATCGGCGAGGACATTGCGCTGACCACGTCTCTGGCGCCCGATCTGGGCGCGGTAAAGGCGGACCCCGGCCAGGTCGAGCAGGTCATCATGAACCTCGCGGTCAACGCCCGTGATGCGATGCCGACGGGGGGGCGGCTGACGATCGAGGCGGCCAACGTGGAGATGGACGAAGCCTACGTGGGGGAGCACGCGCCGGCCCGCCCGGGCCGCTATGTGATGTTGGCGCTGTCCGACACCGGCATCGGCATGGACGAGCAGACCAAGGCCCGCATCTTCGAGCCGTTCTTCACGACGAAGGAGGTCGGCAAGGGCACGGGCTTGGGACTCGCCACGGTGTACGGCATCGTGAAGCAGGCGGGCGGATTCATCTGGGTGTATTCCGAGCCCGGCCACGGGGCGAGCTTCAAGGTGTACCTGCCACGGGTCGATGAAGCGGCGGCGCCCGAGCTGGCTCGTCCGGCGACTCGAGCGCCCGGCGGAACGGAGACGGTCCTGCTCGTCGAGGATGCGGCGTCGGTCCGCATGGTGACGCGCCAGGTGCTCGAGCGCTTCGGCTACGTGGTCCTCGAGGCGCCTGAGGGCGATACGGCAATGCGGCTAGCGACCAAGCACCACGGTCCGATCCACCTGTTGCTGACCGATGTCGTGATGCCCGGCATCAGCGGCCGTGAGCTGGCCCAGCAGTTGGCGCCGCTCCGCCCCGAGATGAAGGTGCTGTATGCGTCGGGTTATGCGAACGATGCCATCATCCAGCACGGCATCCTCGAGCCCGGGATCGCCTACCTCCAGAAGCCCTTCACACCGGAGACATTGGCGCGCCGCGTGCGAGAGGTGCTGGACTCAGGCAGCAGTCCCTAGCCGCGCCATGGCAAGAATCCTCGTGATGGATGATGATGGCGTGATTCGCGCCGCAGTCCGAAGGATACTCGAGTCCGCCGGCTACGAGGGGCTCGAAGCGGCCGATGGGAAGGCGGGGCTCCGACTCCACCGCGAACAGGGCGCCGATCTGCTGCTCGTGGACCTCTTGATGCCCGAGCGACGGGGTGGAGGTCATCCGAGCGCTGCGGCAGGAGGCTCCTCTCGCGAAGGTTGTCGCGATCTCCGGCGGTGGGCCGTCATCGGAACGTCGAGCTACTGCGCGCCGCGGCGGGCCTGGGCGCGACGCGGACGCTGCGGAAGCCGTTCGACTCGCGCCAATTGCTCACGGCGATTCGCGAAGCATTGGAAACGCGCCCACCCGAATGAACCCAGTCGGCGCGGGCCGAGCGCTTATTAGCGTTGAACGCCCGGGGGTGAGACCCGGGACGCCGGGTGCGGTAACGCCGGGAGACCCCGGCGCCGCTCGGGTGGAAAGTCGCAGCGTGCCGCGAAACCGCCTGTCGGTGCCGCAAAAACACCCTGTTATGGAATGACCCTGTCAAGTATCGTAGCCCCGGGGTGGCGGTCGGGGGCAGGGGCGGGGCGTCTCGACTGGTTGCCGCTGTCGCGCCGACGCAGCGCTTTTCCCTACGGCCAGGTGATGTCCGCCGGGGCGGGTGACCTGGGTCACCACGGCTGCGCGCGGCAGCGCCAAGATGTTCGGGCAGGACGGCCGACCGACGGGGTGGTAGCGCCGGCTTCGGCCGACTTGACCCACTGCGAGGGGGTACCGACCGATGGCTGAAACAGGGCGCGCTGCGGCTGGGACACCGCTGTTCTTGGCATTGGGCTTCCTGCTCTGTTTCGAGCCCGCGCTTGCCCAACGACCGGATACTACGGTCCAGCGGCGCGATACCACGCTGTCCGCCGCGGCCCTGAAGCAACTGAGCATCGAGCAATTGCTGAACGTCGAGGTCACCTCGGTCTCGAAGCGGCCCGAACGGTTAGCTCAGGCGGCCGCTGCCATCCAGGTGATCACCCAAGACGACATTCGCCGCTCCGGCGCCTCGAGCCTCCCCGAGGCGCTCCGCCTGGCGACGAACCTCCAGGTCGCGCAAATCGATTCCCGTCAATGGGCCATCAGCGCCCGCGGGTTCAACGGCACCACCGCCAATAAGCTGCTGGTCCTCATCGATGGCCGCACGGTGTACACCCCGTTGTTCTCGGGGGTGTTCTGGGACGTGCAAGATGTGCCCCTCGTGGACGTCGACCGCATCGAGGTCATCAGCGGGCCGGGCGCGACGTTGTGGGGAGCCAACGCGGTGAACGGCGTCATCAACGTCATCACGCGGAGCAGCAGGGACACCCCCGGCCTCCTCGTGTCGGGTGGCGGCGGCAACGAGCTGCGCGGTTTCGGCACCGCGCACTACGGCGGCGCGCTCGGTCCCCAGTGGCACTACCGGGTGTACGGCAAGGGATTCGCGCGGCAGCCGACGGTATTACCGAATGGCCTGGATGCGATGGATGACTGGCACTTCGAGCAGGGCGGCTTTCGAGTGGACGGGGACGCCTCTCCGGCGACCCACCTCAGTTTTCAGGGAGACCTCTACGACGGCCGCATCAGCCAGCCGAGTGCCGGCGACGTCGCCGTGAGCGGCGGCAACCTGGCCGGCACGTGGTCGCACACGATTTCCGCCAATTCCGACGTTCAGGCGCAACTGTATTTCGACCACACCCATCGCAACATCCCGGGCACGTTCGGCGAGGAGTTGGACACCTACAACGTCGACGTGCAGCACCGGGCGCTCGTGGGCGACCGCAACGACCTGGTGTGGGGGCTCGGCTATCGGCTCATCAACGATCGGGTCGCGAATAGCGCCGCCCTCGCCTTCCTGCCCGCCCACGTGCGGCGCAAGTGGTTCAGCGGATTCGTGCAGGACGAAATCGCGATCGTCCCGGCGCGGCTGCACCTCGCGCTGGGCACGAAGATTGAGCACAACGACTACACCGGCTGGGAAGTACAGCCCAGCGGCCGGGTGAACTGGACGGTGAGCCAGTCGGGTACGTTGTGGGCCGCCATCTCGCGCGCGCTCCGCACGCCGTCGCGCATCGACCGCGAGTTTTTTGTGCCCAGCCAACCGCCCTATTTCCTCGCGGGAGGCCCCAATTTTCATTCCGAAGAGGAGCTCGCCTACGAGCTGGGATATCGCCTGCAACAGGGGGCGCTCACGCTCTCGCTGGCCACGTTCTACAACCGCTACCACGGGCTGCGCAGCATCGAGAAACAGAACCCGCCGGCGGCAACTCCGCTGGTGCTCGCCAACGGGCAGGAGGGTGAATCCTACGGCGGCGAGCTCGCCGCCGATTATCGCGTCACCGAGCGGTGGCGCCTGCGCGCCGGCTACACGGACTTGCGCATCCAGATCTGGGCCCTGCCCGGCAGCACCGACGCGTCCCGGGGCAGCGGGGAGAACGCCACCCCGAACCGGCAATTCTCCTTGCGCTCGTCAACCGACCTGGGCGCTCGCTGGAGCCTCGACGGCCAGTTCCGTTACGTCGCCGAGATCACGAACCAGCAGCTCCCGGACTACGGCGAGCTGGATGCGCGCCTCGCCTGGCACGCGGCTCGCGAGCTTGAGGTCTCCATGTACGGCCGGAATCTCCTGCACGACCACCACGCCGAATTCGGCGCGCCCCCGGCCCGGCGGGGCATCGAACGCAGCGTCTACGGCATGATCGAATGGCGCTTCTGAAACGGACCGTCGGCGTGACGCCGTCCGGCCGGGGGGCGCGGGTGCGGCTGCGAGCCTGGTTCGTCGCCACGGCCATGCTGCTCGGCGGAGCCGCTGGGCTCCCGGCCCAGGGTGCGCGGGCCGCGGAGTACCACGTCAAAGCAGTGTTCCTCTTCAACTTCGCGCAATTCGTCGAGTGGCCGCGCGACGCCTTTTCGGGGCCCAAGGCGCCGCTCGTGATTGGCGTGCTCGGCGAGGACCCGTTCGAGGGGTTTTTGGACCGGACGGTGGCCGATGAGCACTTGGGAGGGCGGCCCTTCCAGGTGCGGCGCTACGAGAGCGTGGACGAGATCCAGACCTGTCACATCCTGTTTATCAGTCGCCCTGAGGCCGATCGACCGGAGGCCATTCTCGCCGCCTTGAAGAATCGGCCGATCCTGACGGTGAGTGATGCCGGCGGATTCGCCGAACGGGGCGGCATGGTTCGCTTCGTGACCGAGCAGAGCCGCATCCGGCTCCAGGTCAACCTGGCGGCGGTGGAGGCGGCGCACCTGACGCTCAGCTCCAAGCTGCTCCGAGTGGCCGAGATCGTCACCCCGGCGGGGCGGTGAGATGCAACTGCGCGATTGGCCGATCAAGCGGAAGCTCACCGCGATGCTGCTGCTGATCAGCAGCTTGGTGCTCCTCCTGACGACTGCCGCGTTTGTGATCTACCAGGTCCTCGCGTACCGGCAAACGACGTTGAAGGGCCTGGCCACGCTGGGGCGCATCATCGCCGCGAACAGCACCGCCTCGCTCGCCTTTGCGAACCAAGCCGACGCGAGAGAAATCCTCTCCGCACTGAGAGCCGAGCCCCATGTCGTGGCGGCCGGCCTGTACGACAGGGACGGCCGCTTGTTCTCCCGCTACCCGGCGGACCTGCCCGACAGCGCGCTGCCGGCCGCGCCGGCGCGCGACGGCTATGGCTTTGAGCACGGGTACGTGATCGGCGTCGAGCCGGTAGCGGAGGTGCAGAAAGCGCGGCTGGGCACACTGTACCTCAAGTCGGACATGAAGGCCGTGACCCGCGCCTTGTGGCTGTCGGCCGCGATCGGCGCCGGGGCCATGGGGATCGCTCTGCTCGCGGCCTACCTCATGGCCGGAGTGCTGCAGGGATGGGTCTCCGAGCCGATCTTGAGCTTGGCGCAGACCGCCACGGCGGTCTCCACCCGGCAGGATTACTCGGTGCGAGCGCCCAAGTTCGGCAAGGACGAACTGGGGGCGCTGACCGACGCCTTCAACCAAATGCTCGGCCGCATCGAGGAGCAGGCCCGGGCCGTGCGAGGCTATGCCACGGAGCTCGAGCTGCGGGTCGCGGAGCGGACCCACGAGCTCCAGGAGCGCAACGAGGAGCTGCGGCGCAATGCGGCCGAGCTCCAGGCCGCGAACAGCGAGTTGGACGCGTTCTCGTATTCGGTGTCGCACGACCTGCGCGCCCCGCTGCGCAGCATCGACGGCTTCAGCCAGGTGCTGCTCGAAGACTACGCGGCGCAGCTGGACGAAGCAGGACGGGACTCGCTGCAACGGGTGCGCGCCGCGAGCCAGCGCATGGGCCGCCTGATCGACGACCTGCTGAAGCTGGCCCGGGTCACCCGGGCGGAGGTTCGAAGCGAGGTGGTCGACTTGAGTAGCATGGCGCGCGACATCGTGAGCGAGTTGCAACGCTCGGCTCCCGAGCGGCAGGTCGACTGCGCCATCGCGCCGGGGCTCACGGCCCGAGGCGACCCGCGCCTGCTCCGCGTCGTGCTCGACAATCTGCTGCGCAACAGCTGGAAGTACACCACGAAACAGCCGCAGCCGCGCATCGAATTCGGAGCCACCGAAGGGGACGGCGGGCGGACCTTCCTGGTGCGGGACAACGGGGCCGGCTTCGACATGAAGTACATGGACAAGCTGTTCGGCGTGTTCCAGCGACTGCACTCCGCCGAGGAATTCGAAGGCACCGGCGTGGGCCTCGCCACGGTGCGGCGGATCATCACCCGACACGGTGGCCGGATCTGGGCCGAGGGCGCCGTGGGTCAGGGGGCGACGTTCTACTTCACCGTATGAGGGCCCGCGCGACGGGCTCGGAGGTGGTGTGAGCAACGGCAAGATCCTGCTCGTCGAGGACAACCCCGACGACGTCGCCCTGACGCTGCGGGCGCTCAAGACCCACAACATCACGAACGACGTGGTCGTGGCCCGGGATGGGGTCGAGGCGCTCGACTATCTGTTCGGCACGAAGGGGCAGGCAGCGCCGGCAGAGCTGCCCGCGGTCGTGCTGCTCGACCTCAACCTCCCCAGGGTCAACGGGCTGGAGGTGCTCGAGCGCATTCGGGCCGAGGAGCGCGCCCGCATGCTGCCGGTCGTGATTCTCACCTCCTCAGACGAGGAGCGCGACGTCATCAAGGGCTACAGCCTCGGTGCCAACAGCTACGTGCGCAAGCCGGTGGACTTCCTCCAATTCACCGAGGCGGCCAAGCGGCTGGGCCTCTACTGGCTGCTCATCAACCGGGCCCCGCCGACCCCGCGACCGTCCTGACGCCAACGTCCCCGCTCCTCTCCCGAGCGCGCGAGGACTCGGGAGGGAGCCGCGATGACCAAGCCTTCCCCTTCGCGAGCTGCTGGGTGCCTAAGACGGTGGCTCGATAGGCCCGGCGCTCGGTCGGTGCTGATGAACGAAGATCCAACGCGATTCCTATTCTAGGCACTGGCCGAGTCGGTCCGCCTCAATGAGGCGGTCTGCCTTGAAGCGTTCGGTTCTAGTTTGAGAACAAGCACGAAGGCGAGGCGCGCTCTTGATCGTGCCGACTGCGGGCTGCACGTTACGCTCCGCACCATGGGCGTGGCACGGACGGTTCACCTGCTCACTCTGCTGCTTGGCTTCCTGGCGGCCGGAACGATCGCGGCGCAGGAATCGAGGGACACCGCCCGCTACGTGATTCTCTCCTCTGACCGCCATGCTGGCTTCTATAAAGAATGGCTGTCACATGGCGACCTGCATTCGGTATACGAGTACAACGATCGCGGTCGCGGACCGCATCAGGAGACGATCCTCTCTGCCGGCCCCGAGGGTTTGCCCACCGCCCTCAGCATCATCGGACACGGCTATTTCAAGGACACGGTGGATGAGCGACTGACGACGACCGGCGCAACCGTCACCTGGACCAGCCGCTTGGAGCGCGGCAGCCAGCCGGTAAGCGCCCACGGCTTTTACATCGCGACAGCCGAGACACCCACGGGACTGCAGCTTCTGGTGCAGACCGCGCTGCACGGGGGCGGACGCGTGTCCCTGCTCCCGAGCGGCGAGGCCACCGTCGAGCGGGCCGGGGATCTGTCGATCGCGATGAGCGGTCGACCGGTGCACGTCACGCAGTATGCGGTCGGGGGTCTCGGCTTTTCCCCCACTCCGGTCTGGCTCGACGACCCGGGCCACCATTTCGCCATCGTATCCGGCTGGTTCAGTATCGTGCCCGAGGGGTGGGAGCCGGCCGTCCCGGCGATGGTCGCGGCCCAGGAACGCGCCCGGGACGCGCGCTTCAGGCACCTCGCCGAGGAGCTGGCCCAGCGTCCCGCAGGCCCCCTCGTTATCCGGCACGCCCGCCTCTTCGTCGCCGAGTCGGCTCTGGTCCGGCCCCAGACGACCGTCGTCGTCACCGACAACCGCATCACCGCGGTCGGCCCGGACGATTGGGTCCCCGTGCCGGTCCACGCGCAGGTGATCGACGCCACCGGAAAAACCGTGTTGCCCGGGCTGTGGGACATGCATGTACATATCTCCCCGGGGTCCGATGGGCTGCTCGCCATCGCGGCCGGGGTCACGAGCGCGCGCGACATGGGCAATGACACGGTGGTGGCGCTCGCGTTGCGGCGCCGCTTCGCGTCCGACTCGCTCATCGGGCCGCGCCTCATGCTGGCGGGCCTCATCGACGGCTCGGGTCCCTACCAGGTGCCGATCGGCGTGCTCGCGGATGACTCGCTCGCCGCCCGGCGGGCGGTCGAGTGGTACGCAGCGCACGGCTACGAGCAGATCAAGATCTACAGCTCCATGAAGCCCGAGCTGGTTCCCGGGATCATCGCCGCGGCGCACGCCCGGGGACTGAGGGTGAGCGGACACGTCCCGGCGTTGATGCGAGCGGAAGAGGTCGTTAGGCTCGGCTTCGACGAGGTGCAGCACGCCAACTTCCTGCTGCTCAACTTCATGGACAGTGTGAAGGACACCCGGTCGATGGCGCGCTTCACCGCCGTGGCTCAGCATGGCGCCGAGCTGGACCTCGGCTCCCAGCGGGTGCGCGACTTCATCGCGCTGTTCAAGGCACGGGGTGCCGATATCGACCCGACGCTCGTCGCGTTCGAGGACATGTTCACCGCGCGGCCCGGCCGGCTCGGTCCGAGTGAGACCGCGATAGCGGACCGCCTGCCTCCCCAGGTACGGAGGGGGTTTTATGCGGGCGGGCTGCCGGTCGAGCCCGGGATGGATCAGCGCTACCGCGACTCGTACGGCGCGCTGCTCCGGATGGTGAAGGCGATGTACGACGCCGGCGTCCCGGTAGTCGCTGGCACGGATGCCTTCCCGTTCGGCTTCGCCTTGTTTCGCGAGCTCGAGTTGTACGTGCAAGCGGGAATTCCGGCTCCCCAGGTCCTCCAACTTGCCACGATCGGCGCCGCCCGCGTCATGCACCACGACGATGAGCGGGGCTCGATCGCGGTCGGGAAGCTCGCGGACCTCGTGCTCACCCATGGCGACCCGACCCAGCAGATCACCGACATCCGCCGCATGTGGCTGGTAGTGAAGAACGGGACGATCTACCGACCAGCGGACTTGTACGCGGCGCTCGGGGTGAAGCCGTAGCGGGTTCGCGCCGCCGGCCCGTGCGCCCTGACGCCGGTTCCGCTTGGGCCGCGACCACGCTCGCAGCATGGAGTTGCGAGTGCCGCACGTCGGAACCAGACCGCTCACCTCGACATTCAAGAGATAGGTGCCGGTGCTCGGGCCAATAGCGCGACGCTCGCGTGCAGCGAGCAGCGCCGGTCGAGCCGGCAGCCACTCGTGAACGTCCCTGACAGGGAGGTCCGCCTATGCCGCTCGCCAAGATTCATGTCCTCGAAGGGCGCTACGACGAGCGTCGCCTCGGCAACGTGTCCCAGGCGGTGCAGGAGGCGCTGATGAGTGTCCTCAAGGTTCCCGCGGACGATTTTTTCCAGATCATCCATGTGCTGCCGCGCCACCAGTTCCCGCACACGCCGTCCTTTGTCGGGATGCACTACTCGGACGATTTGATCGTGCTCGAGGTGACGTTCATTTCGGGTCGGCCGAAAGAGACCCGCCTCGCGCTGCTCAAGGAGCTGAACGCGCGGATCGTGGCCCGGGCCGGGATCTCGCCCGATGACCTGATGATCGCGCTCGCGGAGAGCGCCGGCGAGAACTTTTCCTTCGGTCAGGGGTTGGCGCAGCGGGCGTCCGTCTCACAAGCAGCCTGAAGGCGAACGGCCGTGTCCGTCCGCCACGAGGACACGGCCCCGATCCCCGCCACTTCGACGGGCCGCGGCGCCGTCGTTGCCGGGGCCTTCCGAGTCCTGCGCGCTCCCAGGAGGTCGCGATGGAGGCAGTCAATCCGCTGACGCAGCAGTCCGTGGGCACGGTTCCCCTGCCCGAGGTCCTGGCTCAGCCCGGACTCGAATTTCTGAAGGCCATTGCGGCCGGACGCTATCCGATGCCGCCCATGGCGGCGGTCATCCCTGTCGCCCCGCTCGAGGCCGCGGTCGGTCGCGTCGTGTTCCGGGCCGTGCCTGAAGAGCGTTTTTACAACACGATGGGCGCCGTGCACGGTGGCTACGCGGCAACGCTGCTCGACACCGCCATGGCGTGCGCGGTGCACTCCACGCTCGAGGCCGGCGAAGGCTACTCGAGCATCGAGATCAAGATCGCCTTCCACAAGCCGATCACCCGGGAGACGGGCGAGTTGCGAATCGAGGGCACGATCCTGGCCCGCGGCGCGCGGGTCGGCTCAGCCACCGGCCGCCTCACCAACGCGAAGGGCGATCTGCTCGCCTCCGGCACCACCAGCTGTTTGATCTTTCGCGTCACGGACTCGAAAGCGGGCTCCTGACGAGAGGCGCTTGGCCGGCCGTTTGAGGTTACGCCATATCCCTGACCACCCGATGGTCGTCAGGAAGGTTGTGGGCTATCCCCACCGAGGCAAAGCCGCTGATGAGAGATCCGCCATGGCGGACGACCGCGCCGTGCTGTACGCGGCGGTCGCGCCTGGGCCCCAGCGGTAGGCGCCCACCACCAACACGCCACGGCGAGCGTGCCGATGAAGAGCGGATGCCACCCACGCCGGTGCGACTCGCGCATGGGGTGTGCCTGCTACCGCGGCGCCTTGGCTGGCGTGATATCGGTGACCGGCAGATCCCAGTGCGCCAGCAAAATCTCGAAGCGGCGCTGCTCCTCCCGTCGGAATGTCTGCTGGTCGGGCCAGAGCTCCCGGAGCCAGGACTCTTCCTGGGGATTGGCGGTGGTCGCTACGGTCGAGTTCTTGAAGGTGATCGTCACGCGATAATCCCATCGGGCGTCTTCCGTCATATGGTTGGCGGGCGTCTCGATCTTGACCGCGATCATGCGGCCACTCTCGACGCCCTTCCTGAGCACCGGGTAGTGGTTCTTCAAAAACAGCTGCAGGAACTCCTGCTGGTGGCCCCACTGCACCTTGTACCAGTATTCCATCGTGTAGGCCTGGTCGGCGGAAACTTGGGGCGGCGCGCCCTGGGCGAGCAGGGCCTGGGCCGCGAGCAACGGCAGCAGCGCCGTGAGTGTGGGTCGCATTGCATCCTCTTCCGGTTTGGGACCGCGTCCGGATGCGGTCCGTCGCGACGAGGTGGGGTGCCGTCAGTGGGAATCGGTCTCGTCGGGGATCATTCGCTATCCCTTTCAACGGAGCATCGGTCGCAGGGAGCCCCCGTTCCCTCCCTAACTTAAGGAAGGGCCGGACGCCGGATCTAGCGTAGCCCCCGCCGCCTTGGCCCCCGCGGCCCCACCCCGCGTAGCCCGGGTCCGAGCCCCGCGCTGCAGGCACGGGGAACCCCTGCCGTAACAGTTCCGTCACGGTCGCTCGTTCGCGCCGACATGTGCTGTCGATTCTGCTCGCTCCCGAACGACTATTGAGCGATCACGACGCCCAACCCATGCCGGGAGGAAGCCATGCAGTACCTGTGCCTGATCTACGGAGACGAAACGCTGCGGGAGAAGACACTGAAGAGCGACGCCGACAAGATGCACGCCGAATACTTCGCCTTCACGGACGACATCACGAGCAGCGGCCACTATCTTGGCGCCAATCCGCTCGAGCCGACGAGCGCCGCCACGACCGTACGGGTGCGCAACGGCAAGCTCTCGACCACCGACGGGCCGTTCGCCGAGACCAAGGAACAGCTGGGCGGCTACTATCTGATCGAGGCCAGGGACTTGAACGACGCGATTCAGGTCGCGGGCCGCATTCCGGGCGCGCGCGTCGGCAGTATCGAGGTGCGGCCGGTGCGGCCGGTGGGCCCGCGGCCCTAGGCCGGTCGAGCCTGGGGGCGGCGGCCGTGCAACATGCTGCACGGCCGCCCCGCGGACGCGGCCTCACCGGTGGAACTCCGAAGCGCCGCTAATTGTTCTGCTATGAACTATCCCCTTGATCGGCAAACGCGCGGAGGCAGCAATGGCTAGTCGTGGACTCGTTTGGGTAGCAGCGATCGCAGCGACGGTGGTCGGGTTCGGGTGTCGGGGCAGGGCCCCCGCCGCCCCGCCGGCCCCACCCGTTACGGTGGCCCCGGTTGCAGAGCGCGACGTCACCGACTGGGACGAGTTCACCGGTCGGCTCGAGGCCGTGGACGCGGTGGAAATCCGGCCGCGCGCCACCGGCTACATCACCCGCGTGGCGTTCGTCGAAGGGAGCGAGGTGCGCCAGGGCCAAGTGCTGTTCGAGATCGACCGGCGGCCCTATGAAGCCGAGTGGGCGCGCGCCGAGGCGGAGCTCGAGCGGGCCCGCACCACGGCGGCCCTCGCGACCCGCGATGTGGCGCGGGGCCAGCGACTCGTCGCCAGCCAGGCGATCTCGCGCGAGGAGTTCGACGGTCGCGCCACGGCCGAGGCGCAGGGCGAAGCGGCGGTGCGTGCCGCCGAGGCGGCGGTCGCGACCGCGCGGCTGAACCTCGAGTGGAGCGAGGTGCGCTCGCCCATCTCGGGGCGCGTGGGTCGCGCCGAGGTGACCCTCGGCAACCTGGTGCAGGCGGGGCCGCCCACGGCGACGCTCCTCACCACCGTCGTGTCGCTCGATCCCATCTATGCCTACTTCGACGGCGACGAGCAGACGTACCTCAAGTACCTGGCGCGCACGCGTGCCACGCGGCGCGACCCCCGGGAGCCGGTGTACGTGGGTCTCGCGAACGAGGACGGCTTCCCCCACAAGGGCTACTTGGACTTCGTCGACAACCAGCTCAACCCCCAGACGGGGACGATCCGCGCCCGCGCCGTCCTGTCCAACCGCGACCGCCGGTTCACGCCGGGCCTGTTCGCGCGCATCAAGTTCATGGATAGCGACCGCTACCGCGCGGCGCTGATCGTCGATCGCGCCGTCGGGACCGATCAGGACAAGAAGTTCGTGCTCGCGCTCAAACCGGACAGCACCGTCGAGTACCGGGTGGTGCAGCTGGGGCGGCTCGTGGACGGCCTGCGCGTCGTCACGTCGGGCCTGAAGCCCGGGGACGAGATCGTCATCAACGGGCTGCAGCGGGTGCGGCCCGGCATGAAGGTGGCGGCCACGACGGTCGCGATGACCGCCGACACGACCGCGCTCGCGGCGGCCCGCTGATGCGCCTCGCCCGTTTCTTCATCGACCGGCCGATCTTCGCCGGCGTGGTGTCGATCGGCATCTTCATCGCCGGCGTCATCGCGATGGTGGCGCTCCCGGTGAGTGAGTATCCCGAGGTCGTGCCGCCGTCCATCGTGGTGCGGGCCGTCTATCCCGGCGCTAACCCGCGGGTGCTCGCCGAGGCGGTGGCGACGCCGCTCGAGGAGCAGATCAACGGCGTCGAGAACATGCTGTACATGTCGTCCCAGGGCACGCAGGACGGCGTGCTCACCCTGACCGTCACCTTCCGCGTCGGCACGGACGTCGACTTGGCCCAGATCCAGGTGCAGAACCGCGTGAGCCAGGCGTTGCCACGGCTCCCCGACGAGGTGCGGCAGTTCGGCGTGACGACGGTCAAGAGTTCGCCCGACCTCACGATGGTCGTGCACCTGGTCTCGCCCGACAACCGCTACAGCATGGTCTATCTGCGGAACTACGCGCTGCTGCAGGTGAAGGACGTGCTGGCGCGGCTGCCGGGCGTGGGCCAGGCCCTCATCTTCGGCGCCGGCGACTACGCCATGCGAATCTGGCTCGACCCCCAGAAGGTCGCGGCCCGCAACCTGTCGGCGGGCGACGTGGTGGGGGCCATTCGCGAGCAGAACGTGCAGGTCGCAGCGGGGGTCGTGGGCGGGCCGCCCATGCCCGAGCGGGTCGACTACCAGCTCAGCGTGAACGCGCACGGCCGGCTGCTCGACGAGCAAGAG
>WNFJ01420713.1_pt1 | contig 22096 bp, 23 predicted proteins | sample 5400461 | NCBI WGS metagenome assembly WNFJ01 (sample SAMN13153349, study PRJNA577476) | soil metagenome | isolation source: 115 cm saprolite on Douglas fir-dominated hillslope | place: USA:California | collected 2013-09-17
GGCCTGCTGGTTCTGGCGAAGCTGCTGGCGGAGTGGCTGAATCTTTGTCTTCTCAGCCTGCAAGATGCTCTTGATCTGCGTCTGCTGGGCATCGGTGAGGTTCAACTCCTTGGTCATTCGGTGAAGCATCCAACCTTCATGGTGACCATAGCGGCCATGTCTGCCTTGAGCTGCAACGTGAGCGGCAAAACCGGCTGCCACGGCCAGCACGCACACGATAAAAATGAAAAACTTCTTCGTCACTGGGAAACTCCTTTTACAATTCGTGCGACAGCGTTTGCTGGTCCCAGGGATGGGCGCTCTCGGCGGTCATGCGAGTGACAGGCAAAGATGGCTTGCATCCCCAGGCTATTTCGGCTGCCCTTACTGATAACCCAGTTACTAGGCGGTGGAAGGTTACGAGTTGTTAATTTCGCCGGAGAATGGCCTTGACACTTCTTAACCCTGCCTTGGAGTATGCTGGGTTTATCGTTGCAAGTTATGGCTTCTGTCCTCCTCATTGATGACGACACCGAGTTGAGCAAACTGCTCGAAGAGTACCTGCAGAGCGAGCAGCTCAATCTGGAATCCGCGCATGACGGTCCTGCGGGTTTGGAGAAAGCTCTTTCCAACCGGCATTCAGTGGTTGTTCTGGACGTGATGTTGCCGGGTATGAGCGGGCTGGACGTGCTCAAGCAGCTTCGCCAGAGAAGCTCCGTGCCGGTGCTGATGTTGACGGCGCGCGGCAGTGAACTCGATCGTATACTGGGGCTGGAGCTGGGCGCTGACGATTATCTGCCCAAGCCTTTCAACCCGCGCGAGCTGGTGGCGAGGCTACGCGCGATTCTGCGCCGCACCACGGGAGGGAATTCGGGAAGCGCGCATCCGGTTCACCTGGCGGATGTGGAGCTCCATCCCGAGTCACGCAGCGTGAATTGCGGCGGTAAGCCGGTAAGTCTCACCGGAGCCGAGTTCGACCTGCTCCATACTTTCTTGCGCAGCCCGGGAAAAATCATCAGTCGCGAAGACCTGACGCAGGCCGCGCTGGGCCGGGCCATGTCTGCGATGGACCGCAGCATCGACGTGCACGTAAGCAACCTGCGCCGCAAGCTTGGCCCCTACGAGGGCGAACAAGAGCGCATCAAAGCTATTCGCGGCAGCGGATACGTGTACTTGCTTCCAGGAGAGCAGCCGTGACCGTCCCTCGCGTCTTTCCGTCCCGCCTATTTCTCAAGATTTTCATTTCTCTCTGGCTCACTGTGGCTTTGACCATCGCGGTATTAACGCTGATGATACGGATCTCCAATTCAGAAAACTTTCCGGAGCGCGCCAATCGCGGTCCTGTGCGCGAAGGACTTACGCTCTTTTCCGATACCGCCGTTCGCATTTACGAACACGAAGGCCTGGATGCATTGGAGGCTTTTGCCCATCGCGCGATGCAGGAAGCCGGCACCGAGGTTTTTCTGCTGGACGAAAACGGGAATTCCATTACTCAAGAGAAGCCCGACGGAAACGTGGCCAACGTAATCCGGGATTTGGAGCAGCATCCCCAGGAACAGCCTCCGCGTCAATTCCCGATTTTTTCCGGAGTTGCTCGATCCGGATTCGCGCGGCTCGTGGTATCGCCCAGCGGCAAACGCTATCTTTTCGCGGCCCGGTTCCGAACGCCGGGGGCCCCACCACCATTCTTCACCTACCCGCGAATTTTGGTCGGCATACTCATAGCGGGAATAGTCTGTTATTTGATCGGGCTGTACTTGACCCGGCCTCTGAAAAAATTGCAATCCACAGTGAAGGAATTTGCTGAGGGCAACCTCGATGCTCGAGTGGCGCCGGAAATTGGTAAACGTCGTGACGAGCTGGCGGAGTTGGGAAACGAATTTGACCATATGGCGGAACGCATCGCCGGCCTGATTTCGTCGCAGAAGCGCCTGCTGGCGGATATCTCGCATGAAGTTCGATCGCCGCTAGCCAGGTTGACGGTAGCTCTCGAGCTGGCGCGCAAACACAGCAACGGCCGGGCAGCCCTGGCTCTGGACCGGATTGAGCAGGAATCGGAGCGGGTGAACAAACTCGTAGGGCAGCTCCTGGCACTCACTCGCCTGGAGAGCGGCGCCGAACGCGTTCCTCCGGAAACGGTAGTTCTCGAAGATCTGGTGCAGCAAGTTGTCGACGATGCCGCCTTCGAAGCCAAGCCGCGTGACCGTGAAGTCCGTGCATTGCATCTCGAGAAATGCCGGGTCCGCGGTTCGTTTGAACTCCTGCGCAGCGCAGTGGAGAACGTGATGCGCAACGGCATTCGCTACACCGCGCCAGGGACAGCGGTCGATGTCACTCTGAATTGGCGGCTCGATACCGCAGTGCTCACCGTCCGCGATCACGGTCCGGGGATTCCGGCGCCGGACTTGGAGCATATCTTTGAACCCTTTTATCGTGTGAGCGAAGCCCGCGAACGGGCCAGCGGCGGCGTAGGGCTGGGTCTCTCTATCGCCGAGCGCACCGTGAAGCTGCACGGCGGAAACATTCGCGCCGAGAATATGCCGGACGGATTGCAAGTCACCATCGAACTGCCGCTGGCGCCAATGCCAGCCCCCGCGCCGCAAGTGCCGGAAAAAGTACAAGTCTGATTCTTACCATCGGTTCATCGGTTCATCGGTTCATCGGGTCATCTGGTCATCGGAAGATAAGCCTGACTAGCGGGCTTCGAGTTGCGTTCGTTGTCTATCGTTTCGAGCAACCGCACTAGGTCTGTCATTTCGAGCAAGGACGAGCGAGAGCAGCGAGTGAGGACGCGTCGAGAAATCCCGAGGATGCCTGCGCGACCATGTTGACTTAGGGAGTTCTACCTAACGACTGTCCCACAGCCCCACCTCCCAACGACAATTCTTCCGGTGGCTTGCGATGGAGCCATAGTTAAGGTCTGCTATACCACGTATAGGGGTGCGCTTTGGTCGCGCAAAACATTGCACCCTGGGGGAGCCAAGAAAGCAGGCGGTTAAAAATCCCTTGCAGCAGGTACTCGGGAGGCCGATCTTGAGTTCAAGTACATGCCCAATCGATCTCTTCCTTCCATACCTTCTTCGCTCCCATCAGGGTGTGAGAGAAAAGAATGAATACCAGATAGACGCTCGAAACATCCAACAGATAGCACGCGGAGCAACAAAAAATTCTCTTAACAAATCCAAAAGAATTCTTTGCCTCTAGGGAACCAAATTTTGTCGGCTACGTATTGTTAACCAGAGAGTACTTAAGCCGTCAAAGTAAGTAAGAAGTCAAGATAGGAGATTGCAATGGACGCGAAATGGAATGACGTGATCGACAAATTCAGTGTACGGTTGGCGTTGCTGGCGGTGTTTTTTGGAGTTTGGCTGGCGATTAGTTACGGAGTGCTGGCGGCGTAGGCTTGCAGCCAGTAGCACCTTGCCACTAGCCCTGAGTGGGTGCTGCTTCCGCGCAGCGACCCGGCTTAGTGCTAACGGATAAAGGCTTGCTTCCCTCAGGCCCGGGCAGCTACGCCTTCCGCGTTTTTTCCCGCTCCGTAGCGAGCATCAACGTACTCATTCAGGATTTCAATAAACTCGGCGACGATCCGGTCGCCTTTCAACGTGGTCATCAGCCGGCCGTCGACAAAGACCGGCGCCTTGGGTTCCTCGAAAGTGCCGGGGAGTGAAATGCCGATGTTGGCGTGCTTGGATTCGCCAGGGCCGTTGACCACGCATCCCATCACTGCCAGCTTGAGTTCTTCCACACCTGGATATTTTTCCTTCCACACCGGCATGTTGGTGCGGAGGTAAGACTGAATCTGCTCCGCCATCTCTTGAAAGAAGGAGCTGGTGGTGCGGCCGCATCCAGGGCAGGCCGTGACCTGCGGCGTGAAGCTGCGGATGCCCAGCGACTGCAGGATCTGTTGTGCGACGATGACTTCTTCAGCGCGATTGCCGTTCGGTGCCGGCGTGAGCGAGACGCGGATGGTATCGCCGATACCTTCTTGAAGCAACACCGCTAGCCCGGCCGTACTGCCGACAATACCCTTGGCGCCCATGCCGGCTTCGGTCAAGCCAAGATGCAGCGGGTAATCGCAGCGAGCTGCCAGGTTGCGGTAGACATCGATCAGGTCCTGTACGCCGCTCACTTTGGCGCTGAGAAGGATGTGATCATGGGGCAGGCCGGCGTCTTCGGCGATCTCCGCAGAACGCAGGGCACTGACCACCATGGCTTCCATGGTTACGTCGCGCGCATCTTTCGGGTCAGATGAGCGCGAGTTTTCATCCATCATGCGGGTGAGCAGTTGCTGGTCCAGCGATCCCCAGTTTACGCCGATGCGAACGGGCTTCTGGTTCTTGACTGCAACCTCGATCATGGCGCGAAAGTTGTTGTCGTCCTTGCGGCCTACGCTGACGTTGCCGGGATTGATGCGGTATTTCGCCAGGGCCCTCGCGCATTCGGGATACTTGGTGAGCAGCAGGTGCCCGTTGTAGTGAAAATCGCCGATGATCGGCACATGGACGTTCTGCTTTTCCAGTCCTTCCACGATGGCAGGAAGAGCCTTGGCCGCCGCGTCATTATTGACCGTAACCCGCACCAGTTCCGACCCCGCGCGAGCCAATTGGGCGACCTGCTCTACGGTCCCCGGCACATCCGCAGTATCGGTGTTAGTCATGGACTGGACGACGACCGGGGCATCGCCGCCGACGCGAACATTGCCGATCTTTGCTGTGACGCTCTTCCTGCGTAGTATCTGAGCCATTGTGCTCTAGTTTAACCGATTTTTGAGTCGACCTGAGCTTTGAGCCTATGAGACCTCCGCGCCCGTAACCACGGGACAAACAGCACCACAACAAGCGCCGGTCCCCACACCCAGACCTCGCTTTGCAGGACCTGCAACGCTCGGGAAGAGAAGAACGCCCCTATGCCGAGCGGAGAGACTGGAATCGGCCGCCAGGGGAAGAAATAGCGGTGCCGATCGAATGGTGTAAAGAAGGCAACCCCGAGGCCACCGTTCGTCAGAGCGTCGAGTACGCCATGCGACGCTGTAATCAGGAAGAGGAGGCCGGCAAGCGTCCAGCGCTGCCTGCGGTCCTCACCCAGAAGCAAGGCAAATCCTACGCTGGCGATCGCAGCAAAAAGGAGAGAGTGAGTCATGCCGCGATGTCCCCACAGGTCTCCATAGCGGACACCAAAGCGAAAGCCGATCACGTCAAAATCCGCCAAGATCGAGCAGAAGACTGCCCCCAACCAGAAACTCGGTCGCTTCCGCAGATCAGGGGATGATGCTTGCCCCAGAGCTGTGCCGACCAAGGCATGTGTGATGAGACTTGCCACAGGGACAGATTGTTGCACATCCGTCTGTCTGACTGGAGTTCGCACGGTTTTGTTACGACCCAGGAGAGCAATTACAATCGTGAGAGCGTCCCGCGGTGTCTAAGAAGAAGCGGAGGACTGGATCAGAGTCAGGCAATGCGTTATTGGATCGTCACCATCGCACTCTTGTTGAGCTCACTGGCGTGGGCTAAAGGACCGAGCATTTTGCCTTCCTCCTTTAACGGATGGAAGCTAAGTCCGGCGAGCGTCAAGACGAGTTCCGATCCGGCAGCAGCCGATGCCGCCGATTTCGCCGTGCTAAAAGAGTACGGCTTCACCGACTTTCAAAGCGCGACCTACTCTCGCGGCGGTCGCATGATGCAAGTCAAAGCTGCACGCTTTGCCGACGCCAGCGGTGCATTTGGCGCCTTTACCTTCTATCGTCAACCGCAGATGCAGACGGAACAAATCGGCGATGGAGCGACTTCCAACAACTCGCGCATCTTGTTCCACCGCGGCAACATTCTGGTCGACGTGACTCTGCAGCAAGTCACGGCCATGTCCGCGGCTGATCTGCGCGCTCTGGCCGAAGCTTTGCCGCTTGCCCAAGGTCAAGTGGCGGCCTGCCCTCCCTGCCAAGGACGTCTTCCCAAGCACTCGTTACGCCCTAATAGCGAACGGTACATTGTAGGTCCGGTCGCTCTCGAGCGCCTGGGAGTTCCCATCCCTGCCAGTCTGGTCGATTTCACTAAGGGCGCCGAAGTTGAATTCGGCAAATATCACAGCTCGATCGGGGAAGGCAGCATGACTCTGATCGAGTATCCGACGCCGCAGATCGCCGGAGATCGCATGCGCGCGATCCAGGCGGCTTCTTTGCCGGGCGGGCCTTTTTTCTATAAACGCTCTGGCCCGCTGCTCATCGCGATCAACGGCAGCATTTCCGAATCAGATGCGCAATCGCTGCTGGGCATGGTGAATTACGATGCCGATGTCACGCCGCTCCAACCGACCAGGCCCAATCCGAAAGAGGATCGCGGAGCTTTTGTCGTAGCGCTGATCCTGCTGGTTGTTGTTGTTCTCGGAGTAGCGCTGGTGCTGAGCCTCGCGTTTGGTGGATTGAGGCTGATTGCCCGGAAGTTCTTCCCGAACCGGGTTTTCGGCCGTCATGACGCGGCTGAAATTATTCGTTTGAATTTGAAGTAACTGCGTAACCGATTGATAATACGTAAGTTAAGCATAGTTCTATGCGTCAAGTGCCGATTTTTGTCAGTTTGGCATTTACTGTTGACGAATAAGTTAAGTTGTTGAAAACAAAAGCGTTTATTATTTAAAAATCCCTTGACACTGCCTTTCTGCCCCTCATAAGATTTTTGCCAGAAAGTTCTGATGGCTTTTCGAATCACCGTTGGAACTATTCTCCCTTGAAAAGAAAGGCCGCCTGATTGCCGGGCGGCCTTTTCGTTTCTTTCTAAATCTCGATCCCGCAGAGCGGGAGAGGGATCCCTAATGGTCTTAATGATCTCACCCGCGAACACTCCGCTCACTTAAACAAAGCTTCGGCCTGCGAGCGCCTGGGCAACCTATTACTCTAGTCTCGATAGCATCGGGGGCATCTCATCGTCACGATAGGGATCCCTCCCCTTCGACAAGCTCAGGGTCGGGATTTCAGAAACGTTCATCAGCAAGATCAGTGGTAAGGTTTTTTTCTCTGCGCTAAGCTCATCGAGGGAGCTTGCGCTCATCGACATGCCTATCGCCTATCTCACGCTGGAACTGCGAATCGAGGGATCTCATTCGCTCAAAGACAAGCGGCAGGTTATGCGTAGCGTCAAGGACAGGCTGCGCAACTCGTTCAATGTTGCGGTGGCCGAGATCGACGGCACTGATCTTTGGCAACGCGCCACCATCGGCGTGGTGAGCATCTCCGATTCCCGCGACTACCTCGAGGGCCTGATGCGCAATGTAGAGCGCGAAGCCACCAAGCTGGCCAACAACGCCGGGGCCGAGGTGGTGGACTCTTTTCTCGACTATCTTGAGGGATAAACAGTCATCGATGATCGGGTGATCGGGCTTTTTCTGAAATCTCGAGCGTAGCGAGAGATCCCTATCGCCAATAGCGAGCTTCAGTTCAACCCAACTCGATTGGTTGTCATAGAGATCCCTCGCTAGGCTTCGGGATTTTCAGAGAGACCCGATCTCCCACGTGTGATATTCTCAAGGGTTTTCCTTTATTACGAAAATGCCGGAGCAGCGTGGTAAACAGCATCATCGGGAGCGGGTAGGGGAGGCGCTCAAGGAGGAGATTGGGGCCATCATTGAGGGCGAGTTAGGCGACCCGCGCATTGCTCTGTGCACCGTCACCGAGATCGCGCTCTCGCCGGACGGCAAGAGCGCGCGTGTTTACCTGGATGTGGAAGGCGATGAGCGCGAGTGCGAGGCCACGATCGAAGCGGTCAACGCCGCGAAGGGTTACATCCGGCGTGAGGTGCTGGAACGTCTGGGTAAGCGCCACGTGCCCGACCTAAACTTTGTTCTGGACCGCTCGGCGGAGTACGGCGCCAGGATTGACGAGATTCTGGGCAGGATCAAGAGACGAAAGAAATAACGAACTAAAGAAATAACGAACTATGGATAAGCTCGGACAGGTCTTGCACCACATCACGGAACGCAGGCATTTTTTGGTGACCTCGCACACGCGTCCCGACGGCGATGCTATCGGCTCCACGCTGGCGCTGGCGTTGATCCTGCGCAAGATGGGCAAGAGCGCTGAGATAGTTTTTGGAGATAGCGTTCCTGTCATCTATCGCCCCCTGCCCCACGCCGAAACCATTGTTCACACCTCGCGCGTAAACGGAAGCTATGACGCCGCTATCATCTTGGAATGCGACAGCGTGCTGCGCACCCGCTTGCAGGGGCTAGAAGAGCATTTTCTGATCAACATCGATCACCATCAGACTTCCAAACCTTTCGCCGACGTGAACTGGATCGATCCCAGCGCGTGCGCTGTTGCGGAAATGGTCTTTCGCCTGGCTCTGGCTGCCGGCGTGAAAATCACTCCGGAGATCGCCACCTGCCTTTACACCGCGGTCCTCACCGATACCGGCGCGTTTTGCTACTCGCCCACCAGCGCCCGCACGTTTGAGCTCGCAAAACTCCTGGTGGAACACGGCGCCGATCCGGCGCGGATTGCCCAGAACGTTTATTTCTCCAGCCCGACCTCCAAGATGAGGTTGCTGGGCGCGGCGCTCTCCAATCTACACCGCGAGGGCATTGTTGCCTGGATGTCGGTGACGCGGCAGGATATGCATCGTTGCGGAGCCCTCGAAGAAGACTGCGAAGGCTTGGTCAACTACGCCCTGGGGATCGCCGGCGTTGAAGTCGCGGTCTTCTTCCGGGAGACCAACGATCAAAGAGTTCGCATCAGCATGCGCAGCAAAGGCGCGGTCAACGTTGCCGGTATCGCGGAAAAGTTTGGGGGCGGCGGGCATGAGTGCGCCAGTGGATTCTCGGTGCCCGGAGGACTTCGAGCTGCCGAAGAAAAGGTCCTGGGAGAGTTGCACAGTAAACTAGCGCAAACGAGTTAAGACCATGCAACAGATATCAACCTTCATTCAAGTCTCTTCTTTCGCCGGAGCACTGCTGATCCTGATTGGCTATGCCGGCGAGCAGTTCGGATGGATGAGCGCGCGCCGCGCCTCCTACAACCTGGTCAATGCCGTTGGCTCGGTGATCCTGGGCGTGATTGCCCTGCGGCCGTTCCAGTTGGGGTTTGTGATTCTTGAATTTTCTTGGGCCGCGATCAGCCTGTATGCCCTAGCCCGGTGCCTCCGACCGAAGCCGGCGGCATGAGCGATCGCACGCGGTTGCTGGTCCTGCAGATTGCGGTGATTCTCTGCGTGTGCGCCTTCCTCTTCTTCTTTGGACTCGGCGCTTTCGGCTTGGTGGGTGCAGACGAGCCTCGCTACGCTCAGATCGCCCGCGAGATGCTCCAGCGCCATGATTGGATTGTTCCCACGCTGAACAATGCGCCATGGCTGGAGAAGCCGGTCCTTCTCTACTGGAAGGTAATCAACAGCTACCGCATCTTCGGCGTCTACGATTGGGCCGCGCGGGTTCCTGCTGCCGCGCACGCGGTGGTTCTGGTGTTGGCGGTATTTTTCTTCATGTGGCGTTTCCGTCCTGGAAGCGAGGCAAGCGTTGCACTGATCACCGCGTCGTCTGCGGCAATGATCGGCTTCGCGCGCGGTGCATCGGCGGATATGCCGCTCGCCGTCCATTTCTCGCTGGCTATGCTGGCGTGGTGGACGTGGCATCAGACCGGAAAAAAATTGTGGCTGGCGTGCTTCTTTGTCTTTCTCGGCCTTGCCACTCTTGCTAAGGGGCCAGTGGCGCCGGGGCTGGCCTTGCTGATCGTCGGGGGTTATGCCGCGCTACGGCGCGATATCAAGATCCTGCTGAGCAGTTTGTGGTGGCCCGGCTTTTGTCTGTTTTTCGCGATCACACTCCCCTGGTACATAGCAATTGAGATGCGTGTACCCGAGTTCTTCCGCGTCTTCTTCGTTCAACACAACATCGAGCGTTTCGGCACCAACCTGTATCAGCATGCCCAGCCCTTCTGGTACTACATTCCCGTCTTCCTGCTGAGCACGTTGCCGTGGACGGTCTTCGCTGGCGTGGCGCTGGTCGACGCGCTAAGAACGGAAGCAAAGGAGGCCCGTGGCGATGAACCATGGCCGACCGCAGGAACGAATGACCCTGAAACCAGCGAAGATCGGCTGCGGTTGTTCGTTCTGCTCTGGATATTAATTCCTATTTTGTTCTTCAGCATCTCGCGGTCCAAGTTGCCGGGCTACATCCTGCCGACAATTCCGCCGACCGCCTTGCTCACGGCCGATTACCTCTATCGCCGGCAAGCAGTTCCGCGGTTGCAACTGATGCTGCATTCGCTGTTGTGCGCCTTGGTTCTTTGCGGCGCCTTGCTGACGCCTTGGCGATTGCTGAGGGAACCCTTGCCCCAAGCGTCCAAGACTATCGTCGTCATTTCCGCGGGCGTAATCGCTGTGATGGTGTTGTTGGCGGTGCGGCGTGCTGGTCTGCGGACGTTGTACTTTGTCACCCTGGTCCCGGTCGCGTTAGCATTGGCGTTCCTGCTCCGGGTCGCCGCTATTCGGCCGAGCAACGTCCCTTCACTCGAGGCCTCGCATCCGGTCAGTGGCCTGATATTGGATCTCACGCAGTCCGCGCGTCCCGTCGATTTGCAATTGCGCAACCTGGGAGTCAAAGACAGCACGCCCGTCGCCGTGTTTAACGTGAAGCGAGACCTGGCTTATGGTCTGAATTTCTATCGCAACCGGCCAATCGCCTATTACGAGGGTGAAGGACCTCGCGACTTGCCTCACGGTATTCCCGCGGAAGAGCATGTAGTGGTGACCAAGGCGGGAAATGGCGACGCCGTGCAAGCCGCAGTGGGGCAGAGAAGGATCCAGGCCGTGGGCTCGTTTCCCATCCAGCATCTGGAGTTTTTCTTGGTATCTAGCGCTAAATAAAGGGCCTTTCCGACGGTTCGGACCCGCCTGAACGTTCCTCACCTTTTTCGAAGTCAATCACCAAGTGGGGCGCTGTGTCGTTTCGGAACGTTAAAGATCTCTAGAGATTTCCGATAAACTTCGGGGATTCGCCGCCGCAGCGCGTGGGCTCCATACCAAAGGTGTCTACTGCCTTGGTTCCCTAAGGTGGATAACGGCTTTGCCGAAAGGCTGAGTGAAAGCTAGACTCTTACCTCGCTGTCGTCTTACAGTAATGGTAGAGACGGTGCAAGAACCCTCATGGGCCTTCATACTCCAATCGAGCCCCCACGCCCGCCGCAATCTTTCGGCGCTGAAATCTTGGACCTTCGGCACTTCAACTCGCATCATCTGCGGCCGCTGCTGGAGCGCGAGAGTCAGATGTGGGCCCGGATGATGTCCTGGGACTATCGTGCGTCGGCGGATATGATCCTCCGCTACATCGATTCGAAGATTCTTCCCGGTTACGCGGCTGTGTATAACGAGCGAATCGGTGGCTACGCATTTTTTGTCTACGAAGGCAGCAAGGGCGTGATCGGCGATCTTTACGCCGATGGCTCCATCCCCATCGCCGGCGAGAACATAGAGCATCGCCTGGCAACTCACGTGATCGATACCTTGCAGCGCTCGCCCGGTGTTCAGCGCATTGAAGCTCAACTGCTTCTGCATGATTCCGGTGTCATCAATCGGCCCTTTCTTCGCGAAGGCTTCAAGCAATTCACGCGCCTGTTCATGATGCTACCGCTCGCAGAAACCAGTCTGCCGGAGCCGCGGGTTAGGCCCTTGGCAGGCTTTGAATTCCGCCGCTGGGCGGAACAGGACTTTCAAGCCGTGGCCGGTGTGATCACAACTTCCTATCGCGGGCACATCGATTCCGAAATCAACGACCAGTACCGCAGTCTCAACGGCTCGCTGCGCTTCCTGAACAACATTGTTCGTTTTCCCGGCTGCGGGGTTTTTGATCCGGGCGCCTCGTTCGTGGCTGTGCATCGAGGAACGCGATCCGTGGCCGGACTGCTGCTATGCTCGCGCGTCCGTGACGATGTTGGCCACGTTACCCAGGTTTGCGTACTCCCCGAACTCCGGGGCCGGCGCATCGGCGAATCGTTGATGGCGCTTTGCATGCAGGAGCTGCGCCGCCGCCACTTCTCGGCTCTCAGCCTCACGGTAACCGAAGCCAACGTGAAAGCTGTGGATCTGTACCGGCGGCTCGGCTTTGACGTGCGCCGGCGTTTCGACGCGTTCGTCTGGGAATCGTAGAACTGTTTCAGAGTTGGTGTATTCCGCACAATCGACCACCGTGTCATTTCGAAGCCGCAGGCGAGAAATCGGCTCCGCCTAAAGTCCAGCGGGAGCAGATCCTTCTCCCGCTCTGCGGGATCAGGATGACACTTCTTTTGCTGCTGCCTTGCGGTTTGTATACGATCCGTGGAACCGCAATAAAACATGGAACACACACCTTCTTTGACAATCATCGTGCTGATGGCGTTGTATGGTGGTCTTCGCTGAGCAAGAAAAGAAAAGCCCGCGCCATTTTCGAACAAGATGAGTCTCTTCATCGAGCCGACGCGGGCAAATTCGTGCAGCTGAGCAAATCTTGTCTACTGGAAGAAATCCGACATATCTCCCGCCGTCGCGGACGCCCCCGGATAGACATGTACGCCCAAGGCATCGAGGATCGTGCGTAGAGCGTTTTCGTGCCGGTAGGGTAGAGCCGACTGGAAACCCGGCTTCACTTTGGGACCGATGACCGCGGTGTAAATCTGCTGGTTGCACGCGCCGATTGCAGCGTCACATTCATCGAAGGTAACAATCATCAATCCGTCGCCGCCGGGCTGGAAGTATGCCTGGTTCAGGAGCGGCGCGACGTTGGTTTGCAGCCAGCTGTCAGCTTGGGGCAACGTGCCGTCGTGCGCGTCATGAGTGACGTCGGGAATGATGATGGAGTACGCGGGAAGCTGATTCGCGCCAAGGTCCTTGGCAAATTGCGTGAAGGGGACCATGTTCTGTTGCAGCGCCGGGCTGTTGATGACGTCGGAATACCACTTGGCGGGATTATGACGAACAACATAGGCCCCGGTGTCTCCGCCCATCCATCCGGTAGAGGGCAATCCCTCCGCGTACACCTTCCAGGACACGCCGACATGGCTCAGTTCGCGGAAGATGTTGTCATCGGTGATAGGCTGGGGGCATCCCCAGCCCTGGCATCCGAACGCATGTTCACCGCTTCCCGATGACAACCACAGATAGTCGAGCATCGAGCCTGGTTCATCGGCCTTGTAATCTAGGGCGAAAGCGTATTTGCTGCCCATCGAAGTCAGCCAGGGCATGGAGCTCAGCACTTGTGCGAAGGTATGGTTCTCTTCGATCACCAGCACCACATGACTCGAATGCGGGACGACCGATGTCGGCGTGGGCGACGGCGAAGGAGCGGGCGTGGGTGATGGCGAGGGAACCGGCGACGGGGCAGGTGAAGGCGCCGGCACGGGCGTCGGTGCAGGTGTCGGGGAAGCGACCGGAGCCGGTGTGGCCGCCGGCTTCGGCGAGGAGGCACTGGCGCCGCCGCATCCCGCAACCAGCCCCATCAAGGCAGCCATAACGGCCAGAGTCAAGAGCGTCGCTCTAATCTTGAGAATGAATCGCATCGAACCTCCAAGCAAAAGTTGGAGGTTACGGGCGAAGCTACTCTGCTTACATTAGGCGGGCACCTATTTCCTTCATCAAAAGTGCTTAACTCTGTGGGTCACGTAGGAAAAGATCGGGTGATCGGGTGACCGTCAGATCTGGTGATCGGGTGATCGGGTGACCGTCAGATCTGGTGATCGGGTGATCGGGTCATCGGGTGATCGGAAAACGCCGAGAAAATATGTGCAGTCCACAGAGAATCGTTTGCTGCTGACCCCGTCACGAAGGACTGCTTCCGTCGAGAAAAGCATTCTCGTTTTCTCGATCACCCGATCACCCGATCTGACGGTCACCCGCTCCGGTTATTGCACGATCAGAGTCAGCGGCTCAGTGTGCGTAATGCTCCCAGAGATTGCGGTAACCGTCAACGTGTAGGTTCCGGCTGGCGTGCCGCTGGCTGTCGGTGTCGGGGTAGGCGTTGGCGCAGGAGCGTTGCTGGCCGAGGATTTTCCTCCGCATCCCACTGCCAAGGCCGCCGCCAAGACCAGGGGCGTCGCGAGGACGGGTCTTAGAATTCTCCAACCTCGGCCTGGGCTGATCAGCAGGTTTTGCATCAGCAAGGCGACCGGCACTAGCAGCATAAGGAACCACATCGCCGGCGGATGAGGAAATGTTGCGCCGTGGGCTACCGTGGACACAGAGATGTTGACTGTATCCGGCGTGCCCGGATTCACAGTTACCGGCGAGGCTGGTCCGTTGCAAGAAGCATTGGCCGGGGCTCCAGCGCAGCTGATACTCACTGAGAATGGCGTCCCCAACGCTGCCAGCTGCAACGCGAAAGTCGCCATCTGGCCAGCCTTGACTGTAGCTGTGGCGCCCGAGGGCGCACTCACCGTGAAGTCAGCACTCGTTGGCGGCGTCGTCCCAGCGATTGCCAGCGAAACTGCGGGCGACATCTTATTGGTCATCATCGGCTTGGCCACAGCCTTTACGTACGCCGTGTAGCTACCTGCGGGCAGACCGAACCGAGCCAAGTCAACCGACGAAACGTTGGTGCCTTCGTCCGCCAGCCACATCAGGTGTTGTCTGTCCTGGGAGGCGAACACCGAGAAATGGTCGATCGTGTTCATCTGCCCGCTGATGCTCCAGGACACGGTCGATCCCGAAGCTGAAGCGTTCACGGCCACGCAGTTTTCGATACCGGTTTCGAGTTCCGAGCCTTCTTCGTAATCGTTCCAGGTCACCATCTGGATGCCGAGCATCTGCTTCGAGGCGGAATAATACTTGCCGGCTTCGGCCATACTCTGCAGGAAGGTCTGCCCGCACTGTTGCGTGATCAGACGGTGCGTGCCCCACGCTGCCAGCGAATCGTTGAATCCTTTGTAAGCCGAGCCGATGGAATAGGCCGAAGGGAACGTAAGCGCTGTGGCGTAGTAGTTGTCGAGATAGGTGAATCCCGTCGTGGTCGGCTCAACCCAGGAGTATGCGCCATTGCTTTGCGCCGCCGTAAAGCCAACCGAATTGCGGAAGATAAACAGGGGATTGCCGCCGACCGAAGAACGCACCAGGTTCCAATCGATCGGATAAGCTTCGTGCCCAAAGAAGAAGAATACGGGCCGGCCGTTGTAGTGCAGATAAGCGGGCGAGCCCAGATAAGTGCGGACGGCGTAGTTCAAATCGGAGATCAGCGTTTGCGTAACGTCGCACCCGCAGTTTTTCAGCGCAACCGCGTCATGCTGGATGGCGAAGGTGAAGCCAGAGTGCTGCTCGGCCTGGTGCATCAGCTCCTGCGAAGCCTGATCGTAGGAGACAAAATGTGAGTTGCTGGCTCCGGTGCCGTACCAGTCGATGATGGCGCCGTCAATTCCTCGTCTTGCCATGTCGTCGACCTGTGCTTGGACCTGTTTAATATCCGTGGATATATAGCCCACGTTCATGTGGTCGCCAAATCCGAACCAGGGCAGGAACTGCGCGTAGACTTTGGTGTCCGAACCGGCGTACAGCAGGCTTCGCACGGGCACGTTGCTGATGTTCCCGGGCGCGATGTTGCCGTTGGTCTGAGTAGTGAAGCTGGCGGCCGCGCTGGTATTGTTGGCGGTCTCCTGAACAAGAGTTGTGGTTGCCTGGAATGAGGTGGCTGAAGCCACCCAAGACGCTAATGAAACGAACAGAAGAAGCTGAACTGCGAGTCTGCGCATGGTCCCCCGGGCTCGACATCACCCCGCCAGGGGGATCAAATCTGTAAGCCTATTTGCTTTTTGGTTAGTTCAAATCGATCAGGTGAGGATTCTAGCCAGCGAGAGGGGCAGTCTCTATCGAACAAAGCCCTCGCTTAAGCGCAGGTTTTTGCCTTATGTGGTGTTACAGAATTAGAGCACCGGGGATTAGGGAATTAGCATCAGACTGGGCGAGATGGCGAGAGGAAAACTAACCAGGAGTGGTTTGCGTCTAAACCTGAGGCCGTATATAAAGAGTTGCCGCAAGGTTTGTCCAAGCCAGCGACAGGGGGAAACAAGATGAGTGCGCGCGAGAAGGCGGAGAGTTCCGCAAAGATGCCTCCGGAAGTCAGCGGCAAACTGAGGACTTTAGCGCACGATCTTTCCAATTCGATTGAGACAATCCTGCAAGCGTCCTATCTGCTCTCGCAGATTAAACTCGACGATGATGCCAAGAAGTGGACGGATCTGATCGATAAGGCGGGGCGGGACTGCGCCAAGATTACACGAGAGATTCGCGAATGTCTGCGGGCGAGCAGCTGATCACTATCCAATTATCCAATTTCAAGTGGGATCCTTCTCCCGCTCTGCGGGATCAGGATTTCGCCTGCAGGCTCCCGCTCGGCTGCGCCTCGCTCACGCCTGCAAACCGGCTCAAGCTGCGCGCAAAGGTCGGACGGGCTGGTGCGAGCGCAGGTATTCCTGGGCTGCACGATAGCCTTCCAGAGTTCCAATATCAATGTACGTGGAGCCGCACCTCCAACCGCGAGCCGGGTTGCCGGCAGCCACAAAGGCGTTCAGCAAGTCGCCAAAATATTCATCGCCGCGACCACGCTCCTGCCACAGCTGTTCGAGACGATGGAAGCACGCTCCCTCGGTGGTGATGGCTCCCCAAATCCAGCGTGAGGTTGGAGATCTCCTTTTTACTTGGACCTCCTCGATGAATCCACGCTCATCGCACACGACGGCGTCGAAGGCGGAAGGTTTGTTGCTGGGAAACAGCACAAGATTGACGTCTGCCTCTCGGAAGTCGAGAGCAACGAGAAAAGCGTCTTCGGGAAACCAGATAGTATCGGGCAAGCCGATCAAGACGCGTTCGTGCCGCCGGGCGAAGAGGGTTGTGCGAAAGAGGGCATCGCATAAGCCTAGCGGCCGGGGCTGCACCATATAGAAGATCTCCGCACCATACTCGTGCCCGGCGTAGTACTTCATGATGTCGGTCTTTTCAGCGGAGATGACCATGCAGATCTCGTCAGCACCCGCGGCGACCATTCGCTCCACCAAGTATTCCGAAACCGCTTTGGGTCGTTCCACGCCATCGATTACACGCGATCCAACCGGCAGAAGTTCCTTGGAACAGCCCAGCGGTTGTATGCGTTGTCCGGCGCCGGCGGCGGGAATGATGCCGATCATCGTGCTGCCTCACTCTTCTCGGAGGCAGCCGTGGCGCGAGCTTCTCCCAGGTATTCGAGTAACTGGCGGGCGCGGACCTGGCCGGTGTGATCGTCGAGCGTACGCTCACGGGCGTGGGCGCCCAGATCGCGAAGTTCGTCGTCGGCCATGTTGAGAGCATTTTCGACGTGCTCCGCCCGGGTTACCACGCGGATGTCGCGCACCACGTCAAAGAACCAGTCCAAGCCTTCCCACCAATCGCTGATCACCGGGGTAGCGCAAGCCGCAGCTTCAAAAAACCTGCTGGATGGGCACCAGCCGTTGTGAGCCATTTCTTCGCGGGTGATGTTGAGCGTAATGCGTGACGAAGAGTAAAGACGTGGATGGGCTTCCGGGGCTACATGCTCGATGCGGCGTACGTTCGCCGGCCATTGTCGTTCCCAGGGATACAGAGAGCCGGCGAGCACGAATGTTTTTTCTGGATTGCGCCGTGCTGGTTCCAGAAATAGCTCCTCAACGCGCCGCTCGCGGTCGGCGGCGTAGGTGGCCATATAGCTCAGGTCGCAAGCGAATTCAGGCGCCACGGCAACACGTGAGTAATCGTCCGGGTCCACGCACCCGTAGAGTGGGCGGGCCAGGCGTGCTCCATACTTGCTCTCTAGTTCGCTCAGGATTTTCCCGCCCGTGAAGGAGAGCACCAGGTCAAACTCGGGAAGCTGATCGCGCCGCAGGTAGTCCACCCCGGCCGCTTCGAGGTTGCGAAGAGTGATCGGCGTATCCAGGTCATAGAACACACGCAAGGGCCGGTCGAGTTCCAGGACCTCGTCGTTGATGCGGCGGCCTTCGGGAAGATAGCTGGCGGTTAGGACGACATCAGACGAGGCAGATTCGAGCAGGGCTCGCTTGCGGGCGGTATCCCAATCCTCATAAAGGATGAGCCGGCAGTAGTCGCAACTCTCAAAGTCGCGGCGGGACCGGTAGTATGCCACGTCCTTCTCGAAAAAGATCACATCGTGTCCGAGGTCGCTGAGCGCGCGCAGAATAGCTCGGTACGGGGTAGCGTGACCATTGCCCCAGGAAGACGAGATGGTTAGGCCAAAAACGACGATCTTCACGGTAGCGCCGACAGAAAAAGCAGCGCTGCCGGATGAGATGATTCGTGTGTACCCAGTGTTGGCTTTGGTGCTTTTGGCTCACGCACGCATTTCTTGAGTGCATTTCCGGATCCGACGAGCGTAAACTGCGGTCGAGTTCCTATGGATCAGAGAACCAACCCCAAAGCTGATGTGCCCGCTCCTCACTCCGCTAATCCTGGACGCGTCGATGTGGGCAGCTTTTGCCCCAATTGCGGGGCGGAATTGCGCGACTTAGGCTGCAAGCTCAAGTGCGCCAGCTGTGAGTTCTTTCTGAGTTGCAGCGATTTTTACTGAAAGACGTAACCAGCTAGTAGCTCTACAGGCCTTCGGCCTCAGAATGACACGTCCGTGGGAGAGGGCGCTGAGCTGGGGCTCGGACCAGGAAAGTAACGCGGCCCGCGACTCTGTTTCGCAACTTACGAGTAGAACTCTGCAATGCTTTGCACGACCTGTCGTTGTTCGTCTGCTTCCAGTTCGGCGAACATCGGAAGAGCCAGCACGTCGGACGCGGCGCGCTCGGCTTCCGGCAGATCGCCTTCGCCATAACCGAGGTAGGCGAAGCATCTCTGCAGATGCAGAGGTACAGGATAATAGATCTCCGAGCCGATGCCGTGTTCCTTGAGGAATTCACGGAGCTTATCGCGCTCGCTGGCGCGGATCACGTACTGATGATAGATGTGATGAGCATGGGGCGAAGTCTTGAGCAACGTTACCGGCGCGGGAAGTTCGGTTCCAGTTTTAGTAAGCCCTGCGTCGACAAGAAGACGGTCATAAAGGCGAGCGCGTTCACGGCGGGCGTCATTCCACTGTGGCAGATACTGCATCTTCACGCGTAGAACCGCGGCCTGGATGGCGTCCATGCGACTGTTGGCGCCGATTTCATCGTGATAGTACCGCTGCTTAGCGCCGTGGTTGCGCAGGCTGCGCGACTGTTCGGCCAAGGCCGCGTCGCTGGTGGTGAGGGCTCCAGCATCGCCAAAGGCGCTTAGGTTCTTGGTGGGATAAAAGCTGAACGCGGCCGCGGCTCCCAGCGATCCAGCCGGCTTGCCGCGCCAAGTCGCGCCGACAGCCTGGGCCGCGTCTTCGATGATGGGGAGTTTGAACTCGGCGGCGACCCGGTCCAGGCCATCCATATCCGCACATTGGCCATAGAGGTGTACCGGCATCAAAGCGTGGCGACGAGCCGAAGATGCTTTCAGATTTTGCTCGGCCTTTACCGGATCAAGGTTCAACGTTTCCGGATCAATGTCCGCAAATACAGGCCGTGCCCCTGCTCGAATAATGGAGCTGGCAGTCGCAAAGAAACTGAAGGGCGTGGTAACCACGGAATCGCCATTCTTGATTCCCACTGCGGCCAGGCCGAGCCAGAGTGCATCGGTGCCGGAAGCGCAGGCCACAGTCTGGCTGGCGCCGCAGAGCGAAGCGAATTCACGCTCGAGATGCGCGACTTCGGCGCCCAAGATATAACTCTGCGAGTCGCACACTCGCGCGACGGCCGCCAGAACCTGCTCGCGAATGGTCGCGTACTGGCGCGATAGATCCAGCATCGGGATCTCGGCCACGGTTTTTGATCCGGAACTCTTCATTGAGGTCAAGTGAGATTTTAACATCCGGGCGCGGGCCGGCTCGAGTATCCTGCGGTTGCGTCCGAGCTTTGCCGCGTAAGAAAAACCCGTCCAACACGGAGGCAACGGAGGAAATTGAAGGTATGCGCAGAGGAAAATGGCCAACCGATGTTCTGGCTCACCTTCCTCCGCTTACTCCGTTCCTCCGTGTTGGAGGTTTCAGCGCGGAGCCGTCCGGGATCCGGAGGATTAGATGAAATTAGGCTGCTGGAACGACTACAATGAGTGGGAAATCGGCAGTTGACTCTGTCCCACGGTTCAAGATGGAAACCTTACAGGAGAAAGATCGGCCGATGGAAAACAAGCCGGCGCAAAACATCCAGGATTCTTTTCTTAACACCGCGCGCAAGGACAAGATCCAGGTTACGATCTATTTGTTGAGCGGGGTTAAGTTGACCGGGCGCATCCGTTCCTTCGACAAGTATTCGGTAGTATTGGAAACCAACAATCAAGAGCAGCTTATCTTCAAACACGCCATTTCCACGGTAGTGATGTCCAAGTCCAGCTATCACGCTGAGAGCCGGGGGCCACATCCGCCTAGCCCGGAAGCGGAAAGCGCGGCGGCTAAGACGACGGAGGGATAATCCATTCCCGGGCGGTCTCGCCTCACGAAAACTAGCAACGGCTTCAACACCAGCCGCGGGCAACCGGAACGAGCGTTTCTGGTGGGAGTTCAGTTCCGCCGGCTCTCCCGCGTTGATCGCGATCTGGAAGTTCCTCGCGGCGCTGCGCAGGCTCGCGCTGCAGCATTTAGCAGAGCGGAAGACGATCGCGCCGTTGTCGATGACTTTGTACACGGTCCCCTTGTACCCAATCCCGAAGAATCGCTGGGAGAACTTCGCGAGCTGGCTCTTTCCGCCGGGGCGGAGATCGCCGGCGAGTTCATCCAGCGCCGCGACCGGCCTGATCCGGCAACGCTGATCGGCAAAGGCAAGCTCCTGGAGATCAAAGGCGCCCTGGCATCCTCCGGCGCGGACCTGGTGCTGGTCGATCACGAATTATCACCATCGCAGCAGCGCAACATGGAGAGCGAGCTGCACGCGCGGGTGATCGACCGCACCCAGCTTATCCTTGATATTTTCGCCCGTCACGCGCGCAGCCGGGAAGGTCAGCTGCAGGTAGAGCTAGCCCAGCTGGAGTACCTGTTGCCTCGGCTGACCGGACGCGGTGTGGAGATGTCGCAGCTCGGCGGCGGCATCGGCGCGCGCGGGCCCGGCGAAACCAAGCTCGAGACCGATCGCCGCAAGATCTTCCGGCGCATCCGACATATCAAGGGACAAGTCGAGGAGGTCCGTCGCGTCCGCGCTCAACAGCGCCGGCGGCGCGAATCCGTGCCCTTGCCGACGGTGGCCCTGGTCGGCTACACCAATGCCGGAAAATCTACGCTGTTCAACACGCTGACCCGTGCCGGCGTTATGGCGTCTTCGAAAATGTTTGCTACGCTCGATCCCACTATTCGCTCCGTCACTCTGCCCAGCAAGCGCAAAGTGCTACTGTCAGATACGGTCGGCTTCATTCGCAACCTGCCTACGACGCTGGTCACGGCGTTTCGCGCCACACTCGAAGAGGTGCAAAAGGCCGCGCTGCTGTTGCACGTGTCCGATTTGACCAGCCCTCTGGCCCACGAGCAGCAGAAGCAAGTGGAAAAGGTCCTGAAAGAGCTGGAGGTCAAAGCCACCCCGCAGATCCGCGTGATGAACAAGCTCGATCTGGCTACGGACGAGCTACGCCGGTCCTTGGTGAACTCGGCCACGACGGTTTACATCTCCGCTATGCAACGGCTCGGCCTTGAAGAATTGCTGCAAGCCATCGATGCACGATTGGAAATCGATGCCCTACGGCCATTGCGCATACGCGTGCCGCAGAGCGAAGGCAAGCTTCTGGCGCAGATTGAGGCCCGCGCTCACATCTTGAAACGTAGCTACCGGGATTCTGCCGTGCAGATGGAAGTACACGCGCCGGAGTCGTTGGCACGCACGCTCGATGCCTACGCTGTGAAGCCGAAGACCCGGCGAATTTGAAATTTTAAGTCTTCTGCGAAGTGCTTTTTGAAACGACTTTGCCGCCCAAAAAATCAAAATGGGCCTGAGACCAAGAAGCGGTGACGGTTTCCTTGGCCACAAGCCCATTCGATCCTGAATCGGATCGGAGGTGATAGTTACATTGTAGGCCTGTTCCTTAGCGTGTCAAGCAATCTTATACGTGTTTTTTATCTTAGGAGCCAATCCAGCAACCCGGTCCGGCAGCCCTGTTTTCGC
>WNFJ01696433.1_pt1 | contig 22089 bp, 18 predicted proteins | sample 5400461 | NCBI WGS metagenome assembly WNFJ01 (sample SAMN13153349, study PRJNA577476) | soil metagenome | isolation source: 115 cm saprolite on Douglas fir-dominated hillslope | place: USA:California | collected 2013-09-17
TTTGAGCTGAGCCAGGATGGAGGCTCGCTTGCCGAGCGACATAGCGACATAGAGTTCGTCCAGGCCGCGCTTCAACGCCGGCCAGGCGAGCCTTACGCTCTCTGTACAGGCGATCTTGGCGCAGGCGCTGGGCAAAACCCGCTCGTTCGGATAGAAGAGCTCCTCGAAGAGTTTTTCGCCCGCACGGAGGCCGATGAACTTAAATTCCTGGCGGGATTTGCCGGAGAGACGAGCCAGAGTTTTTGCCAGGTCCGCGACCCGAACCGGCTCCCCCATGTCGAGCACGAGAATGTCGCCGTGCCGGCCGATCGCGAAGGCCTGCAACACCAGGCTGACCGCCTCCGAAATGGTCATGAAAAAGCGGGTCATTTCCGGATGAGTGATGGTGATGGGCTGGTTTTGACGGATCTGTTCCTGGAAAAGCGGAATCACGCTGCCGTTCGATCCGAGGACATTGCCGAAGCGGACCGACACGCAGCGCAGCCGCTCCCCGGGCCAGGCGGCAAGCATCAATTCTCCCACCCGCTTGGTGCAGCCCATGACGTTCGTCGGGTTTACGGCCTTGTCGGACGAAATCATCACGAAGGTCGAGCAATGCGAATTCTGGGCCACGTTCAGCAGCGCCAGCAGGCCGAAAACGTTGTTGCCGACGGCCTCTTCGACATTGTCTTCCATGACCGGCACGTGTTTGTAGGCAGCGGCATGGAAAACGATCTCGACTCCGTAAGTCAGGAATATTTTGCGCATGCGCTCCGGGTTCGAGAAGTCGGCGACGCAAAAAACGTTGCGCTCGCCGGCTTCGTCCTCGGCAAGCTGATGCTGCAAGTGAAAGATCCCGGTTTCATTCTGGTCGAGACACAAAAGAAGTTTCGGTTTGTAAGCCCTGATTTGCCGGCATAATTCGGAGCCGATCGATCCCGCCGCCCCGGTGACCATAACCACGCGGCCCCGAATATGTTCGCGCACCGCCTCCAGATCGAGATCGACCGGGATACGCCCCAGCAGATCCGTAAGTGAAACTTCTCGAACCTGCTGCAGGGTGACTCGACCGGCGATCAATTCCGCCATTTCGGGGACGGTTCGGAAGGCAGCGCCCGCCTGTTTACAGGTTTCCACCAGACGGCGCATCTGGGTCTGGGTCGCCGATGGAATCGCAATCAGGACTTCGTCGATTCTTTGCTGGCGGACCACTTTTGCCAAAGCCTCGACCGGGCCCAGCACAGGTACGCCCAGAACCCGCAGCCCCTTTTTGAGGGGATTGTCATCGACACAACCGATTACCGCATAGCCGGTATCAACTTCCTGGGTTTCACGAATGATCATCTGGGCGGCATGCCCCGCACCCACCAGGAGCAGACGCTTCCAGGACGAGTCTCGCCGCACGGTTTCCGCCAACATGCGGGAGAGCACGCGCACGCCAGCCAAGAGCGTAAACGCGATCAGCCCCTCCAAGGCATAGATCGAAAGCGGAAAGGTTTTCAGCCCCAGGCCATAGCGCACGACGAGCAGGAACGCGAACGAACCGGTGAAGATAGCTTTCAGGACGTCCACGGCATCGTCAGGACGTCCACGGCATCGCTGATTCCGGTATGGCGCCACCAGCCATGCATAAGATTGAAGAATGGCATGACCGCGAGGCGAACGACGATGAGTACGGGAGCTGCGGTCCAGAGCAGGCTCGGGTCGGGCACCTGGAACTCGAAACGCAGGAGCCAGGCACATACCAGAGAGCAAACGATAAGACCCACTTGCAATACCAGCACCAGCAGAGACCGGCAACGTAACAGCGCAGGGGACTTCTTATTATTATTGATTTTTCTCATAGCACGGCAAGATGACTGGTTTGGGTGCGGACACTTATATGGTTCATCGTCATGGGCGGGCAGTTCCTTGAATGGGAAGGCCCAATTGGATTGTCGGGATAAAGCGGCGGGGCGATTTCAGGTGCCGGGCGGGGAGCCCGACATCAATGTCAGTAGGGCCCGCATGGAGGGCTAATGTTGCACGCCTTCCCCCTTGATCACCCTCCACACGGTGCGCGCCAAGATATTGAGGTCGAGAGCAAGCGACTGCGCGGCCATGTAGTCGGCGTCGTAACGAACCTTGACTGGAATCGCCAACTCATCGCGGCCATTGACTTGCGCCCAGCCGGTAATCCCGGGAACCAGGCGATGGACACCGCGCCGGGTGCGAAGGGCGACCAGATCGTCCTGATTGAAGAGCGCCGGGCGCGGCCCCACCAGGGTCAGATCGCCCCTCCAGACGCTGACCAGTTGCGGCAATTCGTCCAGGCTGGTCTTGCGCAACAGGGCGCCAATCGGGGTCAGATAGAGCTCCGGTAGCCGCAACAAATGGGTCGCTACCTGCGGCGTGTTGACGCGCATCGTCCTGAACTTGGGCATAAGAAAAAGACGATTGTCTTTTCCCACGCGCTCGGACCAATGCAGGGCGGGTCCGGGGGAGGTCAGCCGCACCGCGGCCCAGCAGAGCGCCAATAGAGGACTGGCCAAGAGCGCGAGCGTGCCCCCCAGAACCAGATCCATGCCCCGCTTCCAAGCCGGCAGCCGGTACGCCGAAAGACAGAGAGTTGTCGTGACCATGAGAAAAGTGCGTGAGAAAGAGAAGTCTGGTTGCAAGAGTCCGGGGCTACGAGGCCGCAGCCCGCGTCTTCGGGGGCGCGCCCGGTCCCTTGATCACGCGCTTGTCGGAACTCAGATGGTATTCCACGCGCTTGAAGTAATCCCGCGCCTTCACCGAGAGGCGGACCAGGAGCTTGCTGGCGCGGCTCTTGCCGAAGAAGTCGTAGGCTTCGTTGAATTCGATGAGCGCGTCGTGCAGTTCGCGAAGCGAGCTGTGCGCTTTCTGATTGACGCTTTGACTCCCGAAGTGGACGACCTCCGCACAAGGCGTGTAGTGCACGGCGTAACCCTTTTGTTTCAGCATGAAGTTGTAGGCCAGATCGGAGACAAAGAGGCGGAAACGTTCATCCAGCATGCCCGCGGTCTCCCATGTAGAGCGCCGCACGATGTAGGCGGTTGTACCGATGCTATCGACCGGCTGTGCTTTGGAGTAATCGAAGCCGGTGGCATAGTAACGGTTCGTCAGCCGGCTCCGGGGAAACAGTTTGTGCCAGTTGAGGGCTTGCAGCACCATCGTAACCGGCCCGGAAAAGTGGCGGATGCAGTGTTGCACCGAGCGGTCGGGGTTCAGCAGCTTCGGACCGCAGGCGGCCACTTGTGGATTCTCATCCATGTAGTGGACCAGCGCTCGAAAAGCATTGCCGATCAAAAGCGTGTCGCTGTTCAGGAGGCAGGCATAGCGCGCCCGCGACATACGCATTCCGAGATTGTTGTTTCTAACATAGAACTGGTTGACCTGGTTGCGGACGAGAATTACTTCGGGGAACGCCTCAGCCACCATATCCGCGCTGCCGTCCGGCGAATGATCGTCGATGCAGATGACTTCAAAGGCGATGCCGCGCGTGTGCTCATAAATCGAGGAAATACAATCACGCAGCAAGCGCCGGGTGTTGTAGCTGGGGATGATGACGGTAAGATCCAGCGGATTGTCCATCCATTTCTCCCGGTTTTGTCGTACTGGCCTTGTTGTCCTGGTCCTGGTCTTGGTCTCGATAGATCGAATGCTTGCTATTTCGACGTTACTATCTCGAGGCCGCTGTCTCGACGTCGTGATCTCGATGGCGTTCTTTCGATACCCGGCGGGCGGGAATGCCAACCACGGTGCTGTCGTCTTCGACCGAATCCACCACCACCGAGTTTGCGCCGACGGTCACGTTGTCGCCCAGCTGGATGCCGCCTAGAATCTTCGAGCCCGCGCCCAGCACGACGTTGTCCCCGACATTTGGACGCAGTCTGAAATCAAAATCCATATCCAGTCCTTTCGCGCCCAGCGTAACCCCCTGGAAGATGGTCGCGTTCCGGCCGATGCGCCATGCTCCGATCACGGTTCCCGACGGGTGCGGGGCAAAAATCCCCGGTCCTATCTCACAGCGCGGCGACACTTCCAGGCCAAAGAGCACGATATTGAGATAGGTCAGCAGTTGAGGCAGGACGGGAATCCCCGCCAGCATGGCCGCCCGGCTCACGCGGCACAGCACGATCGGCAGAAAGCGGTGGTGCGGCAGACGGCGCAGTAGCCCGACAAAGCTCGGCCGCTTAGCTGGCCTACCCTCGAGCCCAGTTTGACGCGCGAGATCGCTATACAGAAGCTGCTTTAGCTTTAGCATTGGCCCTGACATGAGCGGAGATAGTCGCGGGCATTAGGCCGCGCGCCACCAGTTCCCCGGTGGCTTTGTCCAGACGGTCCGGCTCCGCTGGCTGGGCTTTTACCCATTCGGCAAAGCGCGTCAATCCCTCGTCCAGCGAGACCTCCGGCGCGTATTGCAGGCAGGCGCGAATCGCCGTCAGATCGGCGTATCCGTGGCGAATGTCGCCCAGGCGATACTGGCCGGAAATGATCGGCCGTGTCTTCCCGCCCAAGCGCTCCTGCAGAAGAAGCGCAACCTGTTCAACCGAAGTAGGATGGCCGGAACCGACATTCAGGGTGGCCCCATCGGCCCCATCCGAGGTCAGTCCTAACACGAGCGCCCGCGCAATGTCGGAAACATGCACGAAGTCCCTGCTTTCCTGGCCGTCCTCGTATAGATGGACGGTCTTACCCATGCGCAGCTGATTGGAGAAGATCGAGAGAATGCCGGTGTAAGGGTTTTTGAGCGACTGGCCTTCGCCATACACGTTTTGGAAACGGAAGATAACCGCTGGAATTCCAAGAGCCTTGGAAGCAATGCGCAGTAAGTCCTCTTGCGCCAGCTTGGTGGCGGCATAGATCGATGCGGGCGCGGTCTGCGCGCACTCTGGCGTCGCGATCGCCTGAATTTCGCCTCCACAGGCGGGGCATTGGGGTTCCCAACCCGCCGACCTCAGCCGCAAGTCGGCGCGCATGGGCGGATACACAACTCCGCATGGGCGGCAACGATAAGCGCCCTCACCATAAACCGACCGGGACGAAGCCAGGATGATTTTGCTTACCTTGTGCTTATGGTTGGCCAAATAGTTAAGCAGCGCGGCTGTGCCGCCGACGTTCGTGTCCGTGTAGCGGGAGATTTCGTACATGGATTGAGCAGTGCCGGTTTCGGCTGCGAGATGCACCACGCACTTGACATCGACATCTATGAGCACCTTCTCCCAATCAGCCGCCCGGCGGACGTCGCCGCGGAAGACCTCGACACCGGCGCTCCTGAGCAGCGACCTCCAGGAAAGATCGGGAACAGCGCCGTGAATTTGGGGACTTAGATTGTCGAAAAGAAGGATTCGCTGCTTCCGCTCCAGCAGCAACTGGACAAGATGCATTCCGATGAACCCAAGACCGCCAGTGATCAGTATTCTGTTAGTCTTCAACTAACTTCCTCCCACAACTACCACCGTGTCCATTACTTGCGCGATCGCTTGGCGCTATGATTGAGGACACTTCTGGAAAGACGCCGCCCTGGTTTCTGATGCTGGAAATGTAAGCTAAATATTTCATCAAGGAAAAGTACCGATTCGGCCCAACCACGCGGAGTATGCTGCGTAGCCCGAGCGAGATAATGCGTGTCGCCGTGGAGTAGGCTCCTATCTCTTTGAAGGTCGGCTGGGACGATATCGTATATTTCCCGCCTGCAAGCCCATGGCTGAGGGCAAATCGCTGGAAGGCCGACCCATGACAAAAGGGATTCTCTTCCCGCGGAAACTTCGATTCCAGGGCGGCGTAGAATCGCCGGAGGGAAGGGGAAACACAGATCCCATCGTCAAAGTAATCGAAGCTGTAATGGCAACGGACATATTCATTGCCGTTCTCCCGAAGTTCCGCAGCATAGGAATCCATCAGTTCGTGCAAATCTGGACGGCTCCCGGGAACAAAACGGGATTGTTTGCGGGCAATCGCATGCGGGTTGTCAGGACTGAACGAACTGAAGTGAAAGAACCGAAGAGGTGCTTGCTCGTTGACGAGCCAGACTCCATCGCGACTCGAGACGATCCGCTCGTGGAGGTTCCAGAAAGCCACATTGAGCCCGGGATCCCTCAGAATCTTCATTCCCGGAAAGAACGACGGCCCCAAATCCACCCACTTTTGATCAACGGCCAGGCCAAGCTGTGGCTCATAATATCCATGCGCAAGGCACCGCTTCGACCACCAATCAAGAAAAGCAAACGCCTCTTCACACTTACTGACGCCAATAAATCCCAGGTTGAAAGCTCCAAAGCGCAAAAACTCGATATCCGACGGAGTGCTGCCATCCATGACCGGAGTCAATGTGTGGGGGGTAACAACTATGGAGTGTGAGGCCAAGCCCTCAAGTACCGGCTCAAGCTTTGCATACACACAGATATCGGGGTCGAGGTATAGAACCCTGTTGTAATGAACGAGCAGGAGACTAAGAACAACCGGCTTAACACTCGTATTCAATTCGATAACATCAAACTTAAAAGCGTAGTGCAGGAATCCTGCAATACCGAGATCCTCAGCCCATAGGATTCGTACATCTGGTGCGCCCTCATGAACTCGGGTGTGTTTCTTGTCAATAATGAGGATATAGAAATCGCTCTCTGGGTGGAAGGCGAGATATGAGTTTCGCAAAACCAGAGCTTTCCCGAGAAAATTGATGGCACAAATGGTGACCGCTGCGGTCTCGTGCGTTGGTTGAATATTCACTGAATCCCCAGTTATCTTCCAGCGTTATACGCGCGGCGTCGAAGAGATCACGACTCGATCGTCTTCAGGCGGGACCGGCTCTTAAACAGATCCGCGAGTCGTCTTTTGCTAAGCGCAACGATCCAGAAGAAAGAGCCGTAGTAGGTGCGCACCATGCCCGGCATATCCTCCCGAAATACCCAATCGTTTACGGTCTGAGACAATCCACCGGATGAAAAGTGGCATATAACATCATCCCGGTACTGGATCACTGTGCGCGGGTCAGAAACCAGTTCCATGTTCAATTTGTGATCTGCCTGCATGGGATATGTGCAGTCGAATCTTCTTGTGGCAAATATATCGCTCCGGTATAGCAGGCCCTGCTGGCACCAGTTTCTGAAAATAAGCCCCCACCGAAATCTGCTGGGCCGCACGACTCCAATGCCTTGCATAAGAGCACAGGCAGCCACGATATGCGGCCTGGGTTTGTCCGCAATCGAATCGATCACCGGATCGAGCCCGGGCAGCAGCAGGTCATCGCATCCCATGACCATCAGATAGGGGGTGCGAACCTCGGCAAGTCCCCTGTTATATGCGTGATAGACGCCACGAGGCTCCTGGTCAACGATATGGATGCTGTGCAGTCGAGCTTTGAAAGCATCGGATATAGCGGGCAGGCGCCCGCTTACCACGATAAGCAAAACGAAGCGCGAGGAATTACGCAGCGCCGCGATGGAGGCGAGACAGACGTCAAACTCCGCCGGGTCCGGGTTCTTTACGGCAAGAATGACGGTCAGGAGCGGAGGATCAAGCTGCGCCATGTAGGCTCCCTGCACCGTCGCATGCAAAAGTTACGACACCGGTCCATCCCAGCGCTAACACCAGAATTACAATTAAAGTGAGGTCGCTCATTCCCTGATAATAATCCTGGGGAAAAGCGTTAAGGGAGGCAACGACAAAAGGAAGAAGCATCATCCTAGCCGCTCCCTGTTTACAGACAATGTGATTAACAAACCACGTAACTACCGCCAGGTATCCGATAATCGACGCAATGCCTATCAGGTTGCCCCATCCGGAATAATTGCAGAGCATATAACTAGAGACCTGGGCATTGGGGCCGGTGAAAGTCTGACCGCCGTATTCAAGACCGCTGAGGGCAAACCCAAACAGGGTATCAATATCGTTGGCTGAACTATCGCCGAGCAACTTTGCAACCCCTCGGTGAACCTTAGCCAAAGTAGAAACGCCAGACGACGCGGCAGAAGGGTCGTCTGAGTAATACACCATAATGGTGGACTCACCGAACTTGACAAAGCGATCAGCCAGGTCCGCCATGCTCACGTTCAACCGCACCAGCGCCAACGCACCCGACAAAGACATCACGATCAGCAGGGCAAATCTAAGCGCTCTTGGGATCACGATCCATGAACCCTTCAGATCCTGGTAGAGCAGGAGCGAACCAACTATGCCAAAAACGAACGATGCTTTGGAGCCTGAGGCAACGTTACTTATGACCGACGATGCAAGAATAGACAGTGGAAGGAAGCGGTGTCCACAATCCAAAAGGTAGAGAGGGAACAGGAAGCTAAGGGGGACTAGAATCGACATAATCGGTCGAAAGTAGGAAAACCATGAAGCCGTCATAAACTCGATGCGAGACGCTCCATTATTTCCCGCAACAAAGATCAGGGACAGTCCTAACATTACGCAGTTGAATGACACCAGGAGCGGTGCAATCGTCCGGTAAGGTAGCGTGCGAAAAGCTTGAAAGAGCCCGGTTCTATGCCGAAGGATATTGCGATAGACCCAATAAGTCCCGAGAACGACAGCGAACTCATAGATTAAGAAATGCGCAACCCGCAAAGGAGATACCGTTCCAAGGCGCCAGCCAAACAAAATAATGGCAGTGTTGAAGACGAACGACGTTTGAAGAAATATCAAGCCGCTCACACATTTCCTTAGGAAAACGTAATTCACGCCAACCCCAATCAGGCCTGCCAGGAGAAGCGACGCGAGGTACACCCACAGGTGGTTCGAAAGAGCTATTAATGTGCTAACTACAAGCATAGAATCCTAAGACTTGGTGAGTCCGAGAGAAGGTGTGACCAAGACCGATCCGGTCAAATCGACCCTAGGTTATTGCTGCCTTATAGGCGTACTCGATGGCTTCCAGCAATCGCGATCCTAACCGCTCAGCCCGGCGGTCCGACCGGCGGCGTAACTCTTCGTTGCCCGACGGTTGGGAACGCCGCTTCAGTGCCATGCGCATTGTTTCAGCCAAGTCGTCGGCACACCCCGGGGGGAAAAACTGAACACTTGCATCGCCAATTTCCACTTCACGGTTGATCGGTATATCGGACAGGATCACGGGGGTACCCGTACAGACGGCGTCATAAACGGCGAACCCGCCCGGTCCCCCTTCAAACAAGGTGGGCTGGATAACCGCCACCGAGGCGCGCATGATCTGAATCTGTTCATGCTTCGGGACGCGCCCCAGGATCAGAATTCGGCTCCGCAGGCCAAGATCGCGAATTCGACGCTCGAGCGTGCCAAAGTATTCGGGGTGGCGGTAGTCGGCGGTACTGCCAGTACAGACGATCGCAACGTCGGAGTGCCCGCCATCGAGTCTGGAGAGCGCCTCAAATGCCGTCGCGTGCGACTTGTGGACCCAGAACTGGTTGGAGATTAAGAAATATCGCTCAGGCAGCCGGTAGCGCGACACCGTCTGCTGGAACGGCTCTGCCAGCCACTCGGGGTTCAGCACAGGCGCAAAAGGCAAATTGAAAATGGCGCAGTCGTAACCGGGATAGAAATGACCGATGTCGCGTTTGGCGTCGCGGGAATTCACGACGATAGCTTTGGCGTCGCGAAGTAACTTGGTGAACTGCAGGTCTCGATCGGCGCATTCGTTGCCGCTGAAGAACTCTGGGTGGTGCTTGTGCTGAAGATCCGGAATGTAGCCTACCCAGGGCAGCGGAAACCGCCCCGGCGAAACCGCAAACGGTAGTATGGCATCATAGCTCTGTTGCTCCAAAATTCTGATGAGACCGCGGTAGGAGCCGCCTTGATTCCGGTAACCGGTGGCATGGAGTCTCCCCCCGAAGCTGCTCACTGAATCGATTACCTGCTCGATCCGGAGTGGCGGGCGCTTGATAAGCCTGGGCTTCTCAAATTTCAAAAGCCGGCCTGCCAGATGCTTCCACGGTCCGAGGTGGCGGCGGATGGCCTCGATCGAGGTCTCACCCGCCAGAAATAGAGAGAAAGTCACCTGCAAGCTAAGTTGCTTCTGCCACAACCCGCCGGCACAAAGGCGAAGGAAGTCGTTTCCCCCAGCCCAATGCGCCAAGTGGCTCCCCAACAAGGCGACTTTCAGAGACGGGTGAGAGCAACGACACCTCATAGATAGCTCGGTGCTAAACATTTCCCCCCTTTCGTTGGACGTACCCGCCTTATTCCTACCGCCCTTCATTTCCCCAGCTTTCATTTCCTTTCATTTCAAAGCGCGCTCAACCCCCGTTTCCTGGTTGCTTCCCGTGCTGGCCACCTCGAACCTGCTTGCCCGCATGTAATCATCTAAGCTCTTGATTTCGCGCCCACGAAAAGTTGCGGAAGGATACGGTGGGAACATCATGGCGCGAATAAAACGTTCGACCTGATCAACCGGCCACCCCTCTTGAATGACACCAGCATAGGGGGCTCCGCGCTTGTGGAAGGACGATGTGCCCCGCGCTGGCGCTCCGGGAAAACCCGCCTTCACCAGTTCGAGGGCCGCCGGCCAAAACTCCACACCGCGATGCATGCAACGGCGGAAGAGGATGGCTTGGGTGTCGTCGGAGGAAATCGGCACCGCCGCTTGCAGGATGATTTTGCCCGTATCGATGCCTTCATCGATGTAGTGAAAGGTCACCCCGGTAACCGCGTCGCCTTCAATAATCGCCCACGGAATCGAAGAACAGCCGCGGTGACGCGGCAACAGGGAGGGATGCATATTGAAAATCCGGCCGCGGACCGATGCAATCACATGCGGCTTAACAATAAACCGGTAGTAAACGCTGGCAATGATATCGGCAGCGAACGGCAAAGGAACCTGGTTGATGCTTTCGGTGGTGCACCAGATGCCAACGGCGGAGGCGAGGGGCCGAAGATCGGGCAATTCTGAAGGAGGTTCGTGGGTAAACACCGCGATGTCGGACACATCCTCCCGCTGCAGCAGGTGCTCGAGCACTCGACAGCCGGTCCAGTTGTAGCCGCAGAGTACCACTTTCATAGGGTTCCTAGGTCCAGAGACGCGGTACGTGCTCCTCAGCAGACGCCACGCAAGTTATACAACAAGTTAGACAAGATGAAATGCTCTCTCCTGGATCAACCGACTCTTACCGACATTCTCGTTCCCGCGTGGGTCGATGGGTCGCACGGCGCCCGTCGCCGGTCCCTTACCGCGACTATCATCCCGGAGAGGTTTGGGCGACGGACGCGGCCATAGCATCACCCGCCGCTTGCTGCCACTTTCCCCGGCAAATCACCGCTGCAATTTCCCTCACCTGATTGCGAGTCAGTTCCGGGTAACTGGGAAGATTAATCCCCCGCCGGCCCAGACTTTCCGCTACTGGGTATTTCCGAAAGCGTTGGGAATACATTGGCATGCTATGCACGGGACTGAACACGGGCCGGGTTTCAATCCCCGCCGCCGCCAGTTCCGCTCTGAGCGGTTCGCGTTCTGCCGGATGGGATACCAGAATCGAACACATCCAATGCGTGTGAAATACGTTCCCATGCGGCTGGTGAAACCCGACGGTGGAATCGGTTAGCGCGTCCAGATACCAGGCTGCCACCTGCCGTTTTCTGGCAATGAAGTAGTCGGCTTGTTCCAGCTGCGCTACCCCGATCGCGGCGCAGATATTCGTCATGCGATAGTTATAGCCAACCACGTCATGCCAATACTCGCGGTACTTGGCCAGCCCTTGTCCCTTGAAATGGCAGACCCGCTCATGGAGTGCCTCATTGTTGGTCACCACCATGCCTCCTTCACCCGTGGTGATGGTTTTGTTGCCGAAGAAACTGAAGGTGGCAATGTCTCCATAGGTTCCGGTATGGCGTCCTTCGTACCGGGATCCGAACGACTCCGCGCAATCTTCGATCAGGAGCAGGTCGTGCTCTCGGGCGATGGCGCAGAGCGCCGACATGTCGCACGGATGTCCGTATAAGTGCACGGCAAGAATGGCTCGCGTCCGGCCGGTGATCTTCTGGCGCGCATTCTCCGGATCCATCTGCCAGGTGTCCGGAAGAGAATCCACGAAGACCGGAGTGGCGCCGGTATAGGCGATCGCATTGACCGACGCTATGTAGGTCAGCGTCGGAACTATAACCTCCACGCCCGGACCAATGCCGAGCGCCACCAGTGCCAGGTGAAGAGCCACGGTTCCGTTCGAAACGCTGGCGGCATGCTGCACGCCGAGGTAACCGGCAAATCTGGTTTCAAACTCAGCGATAAATCTTCCCTTGGAGGAGATCCAGGTGGAATCAAGACACTCGTTGACGTACTTTCGCTCGTTGCCACCAAGGCTTGGTTGATAGACAGGTATTTTGATCATAATTGCAGAGGCTTTTTAGTATTGCCCGGCTTGCCACGAAGTGCGAGTACGCATTCCGAGGGACGATACGATACGAGGCACGATGAACAGACACGGGAATGCGCTCAAACCGGTGTACGCGATCAGAGTCGCCCAGGGGACGCCCACCATGCCGAGCCGGCGCACCAGGAAGATTTTCAACCCGAGACACCCCGCGGCAAAGATGGAGGCGACGATAACCTGGGGCAGGACGACATTCGTTCCGTTCAGAAACATGGCTACGGATACGCCGGCGGCATCCATGACGCTCCACAGGCCCAATCCAAGCAGCAGCGAGAAAGGCGGCGAAATCGGCCGATGAACCCAGAATCTCAGTATCTCCGGCCCAAAGGTCACCAGTATCGCGGCAGCAAAGGCGGCGAGCAGCACCGCCGTCACCATGCTCCTGACCAAGGTCTTTCTAACCCACACCACATCACCGCGAGCGATGGCTTCACCATACGCGGGCCACAGCGGGCCGAGAAACATGGAAAGTCCCAGGGAAATCAGGCTGAACATCTTCGCCGTAACCGAGTAACGCGTCACCGCTTCCGGACCGAGCATCCTAGCCAGGACAAAGTTATCCGACGAATAAGCGATCGCAACCGCCGCTTGTAAGACGAAGAACAAAAAGCCGAGCTTGGCAATCTTCCGCATGGCCGCGCTCGAGACCAGGCGGAAACAGGGACGAAAGTCGGGCCGCATCCAGCCGAAGAAGACAAGAGTGTTGGTAAGAGCGGCCGCGACGGGAGCACCTGCCAACGCCAATATGAGCCAGGGCAAACCCGCGCGGAAATGAATGAACAGCAACACCCCGAGGAGGCCAGCCACGCTGCCCACCAGTTGCCACAGATTGCTGAGAAAACCTTCCTGCAATCCGAGTTGCAGCCGCTGCACTACTCCGAGCGGGATGCTTAGCGCAAAACAGCCGACGAACGCCGCCATGGCTGGCCCGGACTCCCGCCGGGCGACTTCCGAAGTAACATTGAAAAGACGGGCCCAGTCCACCCAGTGGTAAGTAAAAACGAATACCGCCATCCCCAGCACCGCAATGGCTGCCAGCAGCGTAAACCCACTCTCCACCGCACGCCGGATCTCTGCGGCATCTTCTTTTCCGTGCGCTTCCGCGACTGCATTCAATACGCCGTTGCCAATGCCAAAGTCGGCGAAACCGAGAAGAGCCACGACCGAGCTGATCGTCATCCATAGGCCGAAGCGCTCCGTCCCCAGATAGTGCAATGCCGTGGGGATGGTAACCAGGCTGGTCGAAACGGCGATTATTTTAGCTAACCCGGCGGCCACGCCGGTGAGCGCGGCGCGACGATGCCGTTCCTTGGCACGTCCTTCCGGCGTCGAAGTTTCAAACGCCGACAGGCGCATGTGGGATGCGAGTTCACGCAGGCGCAAAGCGGCAGTCCTCATAATGATAATGACATTTCGCGGAGGTATTGCCGATAAGTGGCGGCGATGCCATCGCGCAACGAGATTGACGGTGACCAGCCGAGCGCCCGCATGCGGCTCGCGTCCAGCAGTTTTCTGGGAGTGCCGTCGGGCCGGTCGCTGTCCCAGCGGATCTTTGCCGCAGAGCCGACAACTTCGCCGATCAGCCGGGCCAGGTCTGCGATCGTCAGGTCTTCGCCGCAGCCCACATTCAGAAGCGGGGGATCCATGGCTACGATTGCGTCGTAGCGTTCGGGAGGCAAGTTCATCAGGAACACACAAGCGTTCGCCAAGTCGTCAACGTGCAGAAATTCCCGGCGGGGCGATCCCGTTCCCCAGACCGTGACCGAGTCCTCGCCGCGCACCTTGGCTTCGTGCATCTTGCGCACGAGCGCGGGTATCACATGCGAATTCTGCAGGTCGTAATTGTCGCCCGGGCCGTACAAGTTGGTTGGCATCACTGCGACATATTTCGTGGCGTACTGGACGTTGTGGGCGCGGCACATTTCGATTCCAGCGATCTTAGCCAGCGCATAAGCCCGGTTGGTGCTCTCGAGCGGCCCGGTCAACAGGTATTCTTCCTTGATAGGCTGCAGACACGCCTTGGGATAAATGCAACTAGAACCGAGAAAGAGCAGGCGGCTCACGCCCGCACAATACGCTTCGTGAATGACATTGACGGCAATGGCCAGGTTCTGCGAAATGAACTCGGCGGGCCGGGTGGAGTTGGCCAGAATCCCCCCTACCTTGGCGGCAGCCAGGAAGACATACGCCGGGCGTATCTTCCGGAAGAAGCTCTGAACCGCACCCCGCTCGGTGAGGTCCAGGTCACGGCGATCGGCGGTAACCACGTCGCTATATCCCGCTGCGCGCAGGTTCCGGCACAGTGCGGCACCGACTAAACCGTTGTGCCCGGCAACGTAAATACGTTCCTGTAGCTGCATGTGACTTGTGACTATTGATGGGCGTAAATCTTGTAGCCGTGTTTCTTTACCAGCTCATCGCGTTCCGCGCTGGCAATATCTTCATCGACCATTTCGTCGATAAGCTCCTGGAAGCTGGTTTTCGGCCGCCAGCCCAGTTTTTCTCGGGCGCGGGTGGCATCTCCCAGGAGGGTGGCCACCTCCGCGGGCCGAAAATAGCGCGCATCCACGGACACGCGTACGCGCCCGAACTGGTCGATCCCCTTTTCGTCGAGACCGGATCCCGTCCATTCCAGATGTAACCCGATGCGCTCCGCCACCAAGGTAACGAACTCGCGAACCGTGTGCTGCTCGCCCGTGGCAATCACGAAATCCTCGGCCTTAGACTGCTGCAACATGAGCCATTGCATCTCGACATAGTCGCGAGCGTGGCCCCAATCGCGTCGCGCGGAGAGATTCCCCAGGTAGAGACGCTCCTGCAAGCCCAGTTTGATGCGGGCTAAGGCGCGCGTAATCTTGCGGGTTACAAACGTCTCTCCTCGCACCGGGGACTCATGGTTGAACAAGATACCATTGCAGGCATACATGCCATACGCCTCACGATAGTTCACCGTGATCCAGTGGGCGTACAGTTTGGCCACGCCGTAAGGCGACCGCGGGTAGAAGGCCGTCTTCTCGGTCTGCGGAGTCTCTTGCACCAGTCCAAAGAGCTCGGAGGTGGAAGCTTGATAAAAGCGGGTCCGGTCGGCCATGCCCAGAATGCGAATCGCCTCCAGCAGCCGCAGCGGTCCGATGCCATCGACATTGGCGGTGTACTCGGGCTGCTCGAAGGACACGGCAACGTGGCTCTGCGCACCCAGGTTGTAGATCTCATCCGGCTTTACCTTCGCGATCACGTGAATCAGATTGCAGGAGTCGGTTAAATCTCCGTGGTGAAGAATGAAGTCGCTATGGTTGACATGGGGATCCTGGTAGAGATGCTCGATGCGCTGGGTGTTGAACGACGAGGTCCGGCGCTTAATGCCGTGAACTTCGTAGCCGTGTTTCAGCAAAAACTCGGCCAGATAGGCGCCATCCTGCCCGGTGATGCCCGTGATCAGTGCGACTTTCTTCTTCATTTTTCTTCACTCCCCTTCCGGATGCACCCACTGGCCGTCGGCACTGGCTTTCGAACGTGTGAAACAGAATCGAGGGGTTTGCAGCTGGCTCCGCCGGCCATCCCGAGCAGGCTCACCGGCCGGCCCCAAACTGGCGCACCGCATTGGCAGACGGCCAGTCTGGCAGGCTGCGGAAAAAAACAAGTCAGACGCTGGATAGATTTTGTTTAGAGAGAAGTACTCTGGCGCTTCGGTGGTTGCTGCAGCAGCCGGCTAAGCGCCTCGAAGCGGTATTTTGTCCGAGGGTCCAGACGGATGCGCGCGAATGCCGCGGCAACAATCACGTACCCCACCGCCCCGAAAAACCCTAACAGGGTCGCGATCGCGACCATCAGCGTCCGTTGCGGCGAAGATTTCCGATCGGGTTCGATGGCGGGATCGAGGACCTGGATCACGGCGGCGGTTTTCGCCTCATCGAGTTTTGCTGCTTCATACTGTTTCGCCAGCAGCTCGAAGATGGTCTCGGCGTACTTCACATCGCGCAGTTTGCGGACATATTGCAGGCCGGCTTCCGGGACGTTGCCGGCCGGAACCTGGACATTGGCGGTGGCATCGCCGGGACCGCCCGTCTGCTTTTCGAGCCGTGCCAGTTGCACGCGCAGGCCGGAGAGTTGCTGTTCGCCCAGCATGACGTCGGGATTCTGCTCGGTCGAAAACAGCCGCATGGCGTGCAATTCAACTTCTTTCGCGGCCATCGCCGCTCGAAGTTTGACTACCGACTCGATAATCGCCTTGGCCTGACCATCCAATTGAATCAGGCCGGTCTTTTGCTCGGTCGCTTTCAATGCCTGTTCCGCGTCGGCCAGGTTGTTCTTGGCAAGCTCCGACTGCCGCTCGAAAAATAGACGCCGCTGTCCGGCTTCGGTTACGGCGACGTTTTGCGTTAGCTGTCGCAACTCATCCACGTAGGCGTTGGCGATTTGTGGCGCGCGGCGCGGGTCTTTGTCTTCGACCGAGATGCTGACGAAACCCTCTTTGCCGAGTACGATGCTGCTGGCGTTTTCCAGATCATGGCGGGCATCCGACATTTTTTGGTCGCGATAGACCCGGAGCAGATCGAAGCGGCGGATTAAGGCATCTTCCGACGTGCGGCTGCGCAGCATTCCCACATAAAGGTCGTTCGAATTCTTCAGCCCTAGATCTTTCTGGGCCATTGCCGCCATCGGCCCCAAAGCGCCCAGTTGCCCAACCATCGACGCCGCCAGCGACTGGCTTTGCTGAGGAGGCAGGATGTTCGCGGTGGCGGTATAGCGATTGGGCAAGAGCAGCGAAACGATACTGGCCAGTACGGCTGCGGCTAGAGTCGTCCGCAGAATGATCTCCTTGCGCCGGGAGAGAACGATCAGCAAGTCGAGTGCGTGCGACCCGTAGGGCTCGGCGCGGACAGCGCTGGCTGCCGACTGCGGACCAAGGGTGCCAGCGTCAAGCGTGTCGGTGTCAACGTCAAGCACGTCCATGGTTTTAGCTGCGATTGTCTCAGCCTCCCTCGTCTCGACGTCCGTGGAATTCTTACGGCGGGCATCGGCAAGGCGAACTCCGGGTTCGGTCGTGGTCACGCTGTTCATTGAACAACCTTCATTGCACGACCCTCACGGCCGCCGCGCCCAGAGCAAATTGCGAGAAGACCTGGCTCCAATCTCGCAAGCCCCTGAGGAAGGAACCATGGGACAGGCGCTCCGGCACGACGATGGCGTCGCCGGGCATGAGGCGAAGTGAAGCGAACCCTCCGTTCCACAATCCCTTGACCGACTGTTTGCTGAGGACGGAGCCGTCGGCTCGAATTACAAACATGCGGCTCGTGTCCGCGTCGCGCGTCGGCCCGCCGGCCCGCTTCAGATAGTCGTCCACCCGCTCCTCACGCCGATAGAGGAACGAGTTTTTGTTGTAAACCGCACCCAGCAGTTCGATTGTCGACGGACGATACGGGACCACGAAGCGATCGCCATCTTCGAGTGCGATTTCCGGCAGGTCGCCCACCGCCGTGGAGTCTGGTCGCAGATCGAGCACCACGCGTCCAGTCGCTCTTATTTCCCGCAGCTTTTCCACCAGTTGCCGCTGCGCTTCAAGTTTCGCGCGGCTGTCGGCAACTTCGTCGGGATTGACTCCGGCGGGCGCGAGGGCATTGCGGGAGATGTCCGCCTCGAGTTTCTCGATCATCTGATCCAACCCCTTCTGCTGGTCGATGCGCACCGATTCGCGCGTAAATTCCGCCCCGTAGAGGTAGGCGCTGGGGGTAAATCCACCGACGCGTTCTACCAGATGGCGGGCGGTTTCGCCCGCTTCGGCCCGGTAGACGCCGGCGCTTCGAAACTCCCCCTCCAGACGCACGAACTTGCTCTGTTTCTCGAGTGGAATCGCGAGATCGCTCTGCGCAAAAATGGTGATGACATCGCCCGGCTCGAGCGCCAGGTTGTTTTGCTCGTCTCCCGAATGGGACCAGCCGCGTCGTCAAGTCCTGCGGGTTCAGCCGCTGAATGACGGCATAGTCCCAGTTGACCTCCGGAGCATTGCGCGTGATCTGGTTCCGCAGTTCCGCGGTCGTGGTCTCGGCAGCCGCTCTTGCCGGGGCTGGTTGTCTCCCGAACTGTTGGCTGCCGCGCTCGCCCGCGCTAGCAACCGAGTTGGTGGCGCGCCAGTAGTCCCGGGTGACGAGAGCGTCCTGGTTCGGGATCACATCCTTCAGACGCATGCCGCTGTGCCATGCCCTGCGTCCGGGATGGGCGACGTTTCCCCGCAGGGTGACAGCGTTTTGAAAATGGGGAGAAAGCGAGAATATGCGGACCACATCCCCGTCCTTCAATGTCCGCTCTAAACCTTGTTCATCCAGAGGAAATTCTTCGACCCGGCGGGTGTTGCGGTTTTCGATGCGTTCGACCACCGCCTTCTGTCCGTCCGCCGTCGTCGCCAGACCCCCCGCCATCTCCACCGCGCCGCCGAGCGTCATCCCCTCCCGCAGTTCGTAAATTGCGGGTACATTCACGCTGCCCGCGACGGCAATGCACGGTCCGGCGGGCGGGATATAGATAACGTCCCCAGGCAACAGTCTCGCGTCCTTCGACTTGTCTCCTCTTAGAAGCAGGTCATAGAAGTCAAACTCCGTCACCACGCTGTTATTTCTCTTCAATTGGATGTGCCGCATGGAGCCCGTGCCCGATGGTCCGCCCGAGGCGAACAGCGCGTTAACCAGCGTGCTCAGTGAACCGACGGTGTAACTTCCGGGACGCCGAGCCTGTCCCACGACAAACACTTGAATGGATCGCAACTGTCCCAGGCTGACCGTCAAATCGAAATTACGGAACACTCTCCCAATCGCGCTTCTGAAATAGTCCGGTAGTTGCTGGTACTTCAATCCAGCTACGGAGAGCGAGCCCACCTTGGGCAGGAAGACCTCGCCTCCGCGGTCGACCACCAGCTTGCCGTCCAGATCAATCTGTCCCCAGACCCGGATCAGGATCTCGTCGCCCGGTCCAACGAGGTAATCGTCAGTCACCGGAATCCGGTCGACTGGAGCGAAAGTTGTGGGGACGCGATCAAACAGACTATACCCATAAATGGGCAACCTGCGGCCCACCGAGCTGGCGACAAATTCCTGAAATTCGTTGGGCGGCGGTTCGGGAATCGCATCCGTCTTCAAACGGATAGGGCGCTTCGAATGCCGGACTGGCTCGGCATTCCGGCCCTGTTCTTCACGGTTATCGTTGTTATCATTGTTATCGTTATTGTCGTTGTTATCGTTCAGCAAGTCCTCGGCGGGAGGCGGTGCGGCGGCCGCTTGATTCCCCGCTTTGCCGGGCGCCGGATTGGCGATGCCCCCAGAGGTTCTGGGGACCTGCGGGCAGTCCCTTTCCTCACATTGCGATTGCAGATCGTCAGCGGCCGGCGTCCGCAGCGTGGATTGAGCCCGGGCAAGACCGGGCCACGCGACTAGGCCGAGCAGCGCCGGTACAATCCTGAGCAGTATCCGGTTGGTCGGCATGGCATTGCCGCACCTTCTGGCCATCTCGCCAGGCAGTTCGGACCATTCGGCTGCGGGCCTAGATCTTTCCGAGAGCAATTTTTCTGAGATCATTGTTTCCGAGGTCATTGTTTCCGGGATCATTGGAGGTTCAGCGGAAGTTCAGCACCTTGCGCCACCTCGGATGGTAGGTGAACTCGACCGAGGCCACTGTGTTTGGTCCGGCGAGCGGGGATAGAACGGGGAAGTTCCAACGTTCGTACTGAAGAAATGTGGCAATCTCCATTTCCGGGCGCGGTTGAAAAGTCGCGCGGACAAAGAAATCCTGAATGTTACCGCCCTCCGGAATAAAATCGCGGTCGACATGGGCTTTCCGGTATCCGACTTGCAGCGGGCTGCGGGGCGAAAGCCAATAGGTACTCCAGAGCTGAAGACCGTGGCCCTCGCGGCCCACCCAGGAACCGAGCAAGTGGCCACCGTTCGTGTATGAGTCGTGGTAGGCGCCGTTGTAGTAGACATATTTGCCACTCCGGTTGGAGAGCGCTGGAGGGTCCGACCATGCCATCTCGGCGCGGAGATCGAGTTTCGGGATGCGGGGAATCTGCGGCAAGTAAATCCCCGGATTCATTAGCGCCCGCTGCGGGGCCCCGAGCGGCGAAGTATCGTCGTCGGTCATGCCATCGTTGTACAGAACCATCCACTTCCGCAGGCCGGGAATGCGATAGCTGAAATCGAAACCGCCCTTCCGGTCGCCGACGTCGGCGGCGCTGCCGGGGATCGTGGTTTTGTTGTCGCCAAAACTGCTGAAACCCTTCCAGAACATGCTGAGCGTAACCGGCCGGAATACGATGGTGCGCGAAAAGCCGAATTCAAGGTTGGGCGTCGGTTTGAAACTGAGTTTCTGGCCATCGATCGCCGGAAGCGCCGGGTAATGGTGCCCGGCCATTAGGCCGAAGAAGAAGTCCCAGCGCATCGGTCCCAGGTGGCTGAAGAAACTGGGCAGTTTCCAGGGAGATGGGTTGGTCAGACGCACCATGTCCATGGGTTCGGCGTTGTCGCTGAAGTTCGTCGGTCCGCCCTGGCCAGGCCCCCACCACAGACTTTGCCGCCCCGCCGAAATCTGGACGCTCTTGAAGTTCCATGCAACGTAAGCGTCGAGGAGACGAAACCGATTGACGATCGTCGTATGGATCGGAAGTTGAGGCGGCGTCACATCGATGGTGCCTATCATCTGCTGCACCGCTTGACTGTAGGCGGGAAGTGCCGCGGCATGCTGATACTCGCCGCGCACATAGAAGGCCACCCGATCCCGATGCCGAAGCCCCGCTCACTATGTTGGATCCCTCGCCGTAGAGGCGGCCGTAGTCATTGGTCATGGTCTGGCCAAAGTGATAACCGTCGTCGAGAGGCGTGCCTACGATGCCGGTATAGCGCGTGTAAATACTGTCGACTCGGATCTCGGAAGTTCCGGAACCGTTGAAGTGCCTGAGTTCGATCGAGAACTCGGTTGCGAGTGCCGCGTGCAGCCGATACGCCTCCGACTGATGGTTATCGCCAGGGCTCAGGTTGTCGATGGCGAGGTCGTCGCCCGCGGCGGCGATGATCCGGGCACACTCCATGCGCGTCCACGGCCGTAAATTGGCGTAGGCGCTCGGTGCATACCCCAGCCCGGCCAGACGGTCGAACGCCGCATAAACCCAGGAGTCCAGGGGAATGTAGGGCGACCCGAGTTCGGCCGGGGGGCGCGCGCGCGGTGGTTCTTTTTCCTCGAGATCTTTCTCGAAAGCGTTCGCGCTTGCACCCGGCAATTCCGGGTCGTGATGCGCCCGGTAGACATACCGGCCGATCAGATAGCCGAGGACGCTACCGACGACCACGTCGGAGGGGAAGTGTTGCCGGGCCGTGATCCGCGAAACAGTGATTCCCGAGGCCGCGCTGTAGGCCAGCAATTTGGTTAACGGTCCGGGATATTCATGGGCGATAACGCTGGCGATCGACCAGGCGGCGAGAGCGTGTTCCGAGGGAAACGATGCGCCTCCCGCTCCGAAGCTGCCGGTGTTCGGTTGGTTCGGACGCGGTCTTTGGAAAGCCAGTTTCATGGCCTCGCCCACGATTACCGAGTTGACCGTCGCTTCACCCGCCAGGAGCCCAGTCTCGCGGCTGTGGTTGTCATTGGTGGTTGTTCCGCGCACATACAAGGTCGCAGCGCTACCGATCATGGCTGCCAGTCCGTAGTTGCTAAAACTGTTGCTGCGGGAAATTGGGGTGTTTCCCAAATGCCGCATGATGTCCGGATCGGCCGCAACCAGGCCCAG